>Ga0189286_100023_pt1 | contig 138731 bp, 139 predicted proteins | sample UW69minimetaG_FD_130330 | JGI IMG/M metagenome (GOLD analysis project Ga0189286, IMG submission 130330) | Marine microbial communities from the Costa Rica Dome - UW69 mini metaG | ecosystem: Environmental > Aquatic > Marine > Oceanic > Photic zone | place: Costa Rica: the Eastern Pacific... | reverse complement strand
GATCTTCTCGCCAGGGCTCTTAGTTTTCTTTCTCATCGTCCACTCCTCGGTGGTCACGATGAGCCAGAAACACTCTCTTATCAAATCGCCCTATTTGGCCCCATAAGCGCTGACGTCAGACAGAGGCCGTTGAGGAATGGGCGCGCAAAAGGAACGCAAGAGATCCTGGTGCGGCCAGCGAGCGGTTGAACAGAGACAACCGAGAAAACCTAGATGCGTTATAGACAAAGTTTATGGGACGATTCAGAGCCCCTCTATGCCCCTGGAAAAATCAAAGTCAGGAACAGCTACAAGTGGACGCCGACCAAAAAGGCGATCGCAGCCGGCTATTCAAGCCAGACATACCCCCTGCCCGGCCGGGTCGGCGATGACCAGGACATCGAGCGGGCTCGCATGTGTCGAGAATACACACGCGAGATGGTGCGTTGGTATGAAGGGGAAACCGCTGGCAAGGAAGAAGACACATGGGGCTGGCTCATCACCCGCTACATGACTGACGAGTACAGCCCATTTCATAGCGTTGGCGTGTCGACGCGCCAAAGCTACCGCAAGGCGCTGGCCAACATCGAAGAGGGCATCGGCCGCGTCAAAATTTCGGAAACCGACTATCCGCGCATGATGCGCTGGATCAAAGCCATGCAGGACAACAGGAGATCCAAGGACTACATACACCGCTGGTTCAGGCATTGGGGCTTGGCTCTTTCCCACGGGGTTCGCCTGGGCTTGGCTGATTGCCGGCGCATCAAAGAGATCCGGAGCGAGATGCGCATCGATCAGCCGGCGCACCGGACAAAGTACCTCACCCGAGATCAAATCTCTCTCATCGTTTCAAAGCTGGATGAGGATGGCGACGATCTGACGGCATTGGCCACGCTGCTACGTTTTGAATTCATGCTCCGCGGTGTAGACGTATATGGCGATTGGGAGCCAGCAGAGGGGCGCCAGGGCGGCATCCAGGACGGCGGGCAGATGTGGGTAAAGGGGTTGACCTGGGAGATGGTCAGTGACGACGTCACCACCCTAACAAAGCTGATCAACAAGACCGCAAACAAACAGCCAGAACCATACGTCTTCGATCTCACCAACGTGCCAGACATTCGCGAGCGGTTACTTCGAATACCAGCGGCACAGCGGATTGGTCCGATCATCAAATTTGAAAACGGACACCCCCCAAAGAACGGCTACTTCAGTCGACATTTCAAAAAGGCACTGCGCGCGGTGAAGCTTCCCGACGACCTACGGATCGCAGATGCCAGGTCAGGCGGCGTTACCGAAGCCAAAGCATTGGTGGAGCCAATGGAACTGCGAGACGCAGCACAACATACACAGCTATCCACGACGAACCGCTACGCACGCGGGCGCTCCGAGACTGCGAATAAGGTTGTGGCACTGCGCAACAAGAAGCCCTGAGAACTAAAAAAGAACCTGTTAGCTAACGGCCGACTAACGCCCGACTAACACACATCTAACACCCCTAGAAAACCAAAGGCCAGTCGAGACAATTTTATACCTTAAAATCAAGGTGGTACCCGCGACCGGACTCGAACCGGTACGGCCTATACGGCCTAGAGATTTTAAGTCTCCTGTGTCTACCATTCCACCACGCGGGCAACCAACACGCCAACCAAGGTCAGCGGCGCGACAATAGCCGCTTTGCGTCTGGTGTAAAGTGCCGAAGACTAGAGCTTTTCGCCCGGCGCTTCTTTCACTGGGGGCGGCTTGTACAAACTGCGCTCTGGCAGCCAAGGATTGAGTTCAAGCGCAGCCGCCAAAGCATCCTGCGCCTCCGCCTCTCGCCCCAGCCCAATAAGCGTCAACGCCTTGCCGGATAGCGCAGCCACGTGGCGTGGAGACAGCTCTATCGCGCGATCCAGATCCGGCAAAGCCGCCTCAAAATCCTGCCGTAGGAAGTTCACAAACGCCCGTTGATTGTACCCTTCGGCGTAGTCCGGACAGTAGCTCACCAATCGGTCAAAATCCTCGCGCGCACCCAGCAAGTCCCACGACGATCGTTTTTGCATCCCGCGGTCGAGAATCTCCTGCGCAGCTTCGTCCGGTGCATCTGCCCAGAAGGCCCACATGTCATTGGAAAGCTCCTGCGCGGTCAGTTGGTTGTCCGCGACCTGCACTTGCGCAATCAAAGCATCAACCGCATCAGAATGGTCCGGCGCTTGCGGGCACTCCGAAGCGAAGGCTGTACTGGCAGAAAACAGAAGAACAAGAACGGGTTTCATGCCTCATGCTGGCACGCCGGAGGCATCCCAACAAAGTCACATCTCCGCGAGGCCCGTTTCCTTCACCGCCTGCATGGCAACGTAAGTCGACGTGCTCGCAACATAGGGCAGCGCGGAAATTTTCTCTCCAAGAACATGACGATAGGCGGCCATATTGGTGGTTCTGACTTTTAGCAAATAGTCAAAATGGCTGGCAATCATATGCGCTTGCTCAATCTCGGGAACTTCGGACACGGCAGCATTAAACGCCTGCAACGCCTTCTCGCGGGTTTCAGACAGCTTCACCTCCACAAAGGCCACATGATCCAATCCAAGTCGGATAGGATCCAGCAACGCACGGTAGCCGGTGATCACCCCTTCGCTCTCCAACCGCCGCAAGCGTGCCTGTGTTGGACTTTTAGAAAGGCCAATCTCTCTCGCTAGGTCAGTTATCGAAATTCGGCCATCCCGCGCCAGAACATCCAGAATCGACCGGTCGTACCGATCCAGATCAAACTTATCGTTTTGCACAGCCTATCCCCCAAATTTCAGCCACAATGATGATCTACGAGGCAATAATCAGTCAAATGACCCGCGAATGCAAAGGTATACTGGAGCAAAGAACAGGAGACCCCCATGAGCACAGCGCGCGATCTGATCGACACCAGCACTTACCGCAAAGAAGCCCCCTTGGTGGAGGACTTAAAGACGGCAAGTGGTCTGAGTAGCGCGGACCGCAAAGCCATTTGTGCCAAAGGCGCCTCCCTGGTGCGCGAAATCCGCGAAGAGACCAACCCTGGCATGATGGAAGTCTTTCTGGCGGAATACGGGCTCTCCACCGACGAAGGTGTGGCGCTGATGTGCCTGGCCGAGGCGCTGTTGCGGGTGCCGGATGCGGACACGATCGACGCGTTGATCGAAGATAAAATTGCGCCCTCCGATTGGGGTAAGCATCTCGGCCAATCCACCTCTTCTTTGGTGAACGCCTCCACATGGGCTCTTTTGCTCACAGGCAAGGTGATGGACGATCAAAACACCGGCCTGATCGGCACGTTGCGCGGTGCAGTGAAGCGACTTGGCGAGCCGGTGATCCGCACCGCAGTTGGACGCGCGATGAAAGAAATGGGGCGTCAGTTTGTGCTGGGCGAGTCCATCACCTCCGCCATGAAACGTGCGGAAGGTATGGAGAAAAAGGGGTACACTTACTCCTACGACATGCTGGGCGAAGCGGCCAAAACCGACGCCGACGCCATGCGTTATCACCTCGCCTATTCCCGTGCGATCACTGCCATAGCGTCTGCCTGCACCCACGCGGACTCGCGCGACAACCCTGGCATCTCTGTGAAACTCTCCGCTCTGCATCCGCGCTATGAGGTTGCGCAGAAGGAGCGCGTCATGGAAGAGTTGGTGCCGCGCCTGCGCTCTCTTGCGTTGTTGGCGAAATCCGCTGGCATGGGCCTCAACATTGACGCGGAAGAGGCCGACCGGTTGGCGATCTCCTTGGACGTGATTGAAACCGTGCTGAGCGAGCCCGCCCTTTCTGATTGGGACGGCTTTGGCGTTGTGGTGCAGGCCTACGGAAAACGCGCAGGCGCGACGCTGGATTACCTCTACGAGTTGTCTGCAAAATTGGACCGCAAGATCATGGTGCGTCTTGTGAAAGGCGCCTATTGGGACACCGAAGTCAAACGGGCACAGGTCGAAGGCATTGACGGCTTCCCGGTCTTTACCAACAAGGCCGCCACCGACGTGTCCTATATTGCCAACGCCCGCAAGCTACTCGGCATGACGGATCGCATCTATCCACAGTTTGCCACCCACAACGCCCACACTGTGGCGGCAATCCTGCATATGGCAGAGGACAAAGCTGCCTTTGAATTCCAACGCTTGCATGGCATGGGCGAAGCGCTGCACGACATTGTGCTGAATGACCAAGGCACCCGTTGCCGGATTTATGCACCCGTTGGCGCGCACCGCGATCTGTTGGCATATCTCGTGCGGCGGCTGCTTGAAAATGGCGCAAACTCTTCGTTTGTGAACCAAATCGTCGACGAAGAGGTTCCCGCTGAAACCGTCGCCAGCGACCCCTTTGATCAGGTGCAATCCACCGAAGGCCAGCTGCCACGTGGGCCGGAACTGTTTGAACCGGAGCGGGTGAACTCCAAAGGGTTCGATCTGACCGACAAACCAACGCTGGATGCATTGGACACGGCGCGTGAGCTGTTCCGCAACACGCAATGGAACGCCGCACCGTTGTTGGCGAACGATCCTGCGCCGGAGGCAGCGCACCCAGTGGACAACCCCTTCCTGCCAACGGACAGCCCTGGCACCGTGGCACATGCGAGTGCGGCGGATGTGGAAAGCGCCTTGAGCGCGGCCAAGCCTTGGAGCGCATCCCCTGAGCAACGTGGCGCCGTATTGTCCAAAGCCGCTGATCTCTATGAGGCAAACTATGGCGCGCTCTTTGCCCTGCTGGCGCGCGAGGCCGGCAAAACGCCTAACGACGCAGTCGCAGAACTGCGCGAAGCCGTTGATTTCTTGCGCTATTACGGCGCCAACGCGCCTAGTGCGCCAGCGGCGGGTGTCTTTACTTGCATCTCTCCGTGGAACTTCCCACTGGCGATCTTCTCCGGCCAGGTGGCCGCCGCTCTGGCTGCGGGCAATGCTGTGCTCGCCAAGCCTGCAGATCAAACCCCATTGATCGCTTTTGAGGCTGTCAAGCTGCTGCATAAGGCTGGCGTACCGCGTGATGCGCTGCAACTCCTGCCGGGCTCCGGTGCCACCGTTGGGGCTGCGCTCACCTCCGATTCCCGCGTCAACGGCGTGGCCTTCACCGGCTCCACTGCGACCGCGTTACGCATCCGCGCTACAATGGCAGACAACATGGCCCCAGGTGCGCCACTGATTGCCGAAACCGGCGGTCTGAACGCCATGATTGTCGACAGCACAGCCCTGCCCGAACAAGCAGTGACGGCCATTGTTGAAAGCGCCTTCCAATCCGCGGGCCAGCGCTGCTCGGCCCTGCGTTGTCTCTATGTGCAGGAAGACATTGCCGAAAACCTGCTGGAGATGCTGACCGGCGCGATGAGGGAACTCTCTCTGGGCGATCCGTGGCTGCTGTCCACCGACAGCGGCCCGGTGATTGACGAGACTGCGCGGCGCGGCATTGCCGACCACATCGCCCAAGCACAGGCCGAAGGCCGTGTAATGTTCCAACTGCCCACGCCGCAAACCGGCACCTTCATTGCCCCAACACTGATCAAAGTGAACGGCATTGCCGATCTGGAGCGGGAAATCTTTGGTCCAGTTCTGCATGTCGCCACCTTCAAATCCAATGAACTGGACGCAGTGATTGATGCAATCAACGCCACCGGCTACGGGCTGACCTTTGGTTTGCAGACCCGGATTGACGACCGTGTACAACATGTCGCCGATCGGGTGAAAGCGGGCAATATCTACGTGAACCGCAACCAGATTGGCGCGATTGTTGGCTCGCAACCCTTTGGCGGCGAAGGGCTTTCCGGCACCGGGCCCAAAGCAGGTGGCCCGCACTACCTCCCGCGGTTTGCTGCGGTACCAACTGAACAATCAGGCGTATGGGACGGCATCATGCCAGCCGACGTGGCACAGGTGGAATTGGACAAGGCCAACAGAGCGGCGAGCACCCAAGGCACAACCATTTCTCTGCCAGGGCCAACAGGTGAATCCAACCGCCTGACCAGCTATGCGCGAGAGCCGCTGCTCTGCATGGGACCTAGTGAGGAAACAGCCAAAGCGCAGGCCGAAGTTGTGCAAAGCCTTGGCGGGCAAGCGGTTGTGTGCACAGGAAAAATCCCGGAAGATGCGCTCACCACACTACAAGGGTTCGCTGGCGTGCTTTGGTGGGGAGACACAGATCAAGCACGATCCTACGACCAGGCCTTGGCACGGCGTGATGGGCCGATCCTGCCCCTGATCACCGGACGGCCAGATGCGGCAAGGGTGTTGGGCGAACGGCATGTCTGTGTGGACACCACCGCGGCAGGTGGCAACGCGGCACTTTTGAGCGGGAGCAGTTGACCTTCCGCGCAAATCCCCGCAGCTTGGCTCCATGTTTCCAATACGCGACCACAACCCCTCTGGACGCACGCCTTACGTCGTCTTTGCGCTGATCCTCCTGAATGTCGGGATCTTCCTGAGTTATCAGCCGATTATGGGGGACAATTTCCGGCTGGCCCAGTTCTTTCAGGACTGGGCCTTGCTGCCTGGCGAAGTCACCGAAGGCCGCCAATTGCATGGGCTTGTGACATCCATGTTCCTGCATGGCGGCTGGATGCACCTGCTGGGCAACATGTTGTTTTTATGGATTTTTGGCGACAATCTTGAAGACGAGATGGGCCACTTCGGCTTTTTGGCCTTCTATCTCTTGTCGGGCCTTGGCGCGGACTTTGCCCAGATTGCCGCCGATCCGGACAGCCAGATCCCGATGGTCGGAGCCTCCGGCGCCATCGCCGGGGTGATGGGCGGATACCTTTTGCTCTTTCCCAAGGCGAAGGTCGATATCCTGCTGATATTGATCATCATTTTCCGCATCTTCACCATCCCCGCCTGGGTCATGTTGGGCGTCTGGTTTGGCCTGCAGGTGTTTAACGGCGTGGCGGTGGACACTGCGGGCGGCGGGGTTGCGCATTGGGCCCATGCGGGTGGTTTTGTGGTGGGGGCGGTTCTGGCGATCCCAGCGTGGCTAAAACGCGGCGGCACAAGCTTTTGGCAACTGACCCATGGCCATCCGCCACACCCCGAAGCCAAATACAAATTGAGCCAAAGTTCCGTGCCCCGTGTGAGGAGAAAACGTTGATGAGTCAGAAACTTACCTGCCATTGTGGCTCTGTAGAACTGCGCGTCACACTCGCACAAGACCCAAGCGAAGCCATGCTTTGCGACTGTTCCTTTTGCCGCCGACGCGCTGCACCCAATGTCGATGTGAAATTGGCGGACCTAAAGGTCGTCAAAGGCCAAGAATGCCTGACGCAGTACACTTGGGGCACGGGGACAGCCAAACACTACTTCTGCCGCAACTGTGGCATCTACACGCATCACCAGCGCCGCTCACGCCCGGACGTCTATGGCGTCAACATCGGCGCGCTGGAAGGTGTAAATCCCAGCGAATTTGCGCCTTTTGGATGGGTCGATGGCGTCAATCACCCGTCCGACAAAAAAACCTGACCCGATGGGGCCAGGTTTCACAATTTCACAGAGTTGCAAAAGCCGCGTAAGGGCTGCATACGTTACCCGTTGCGGATGACTTTTGCGAAGGTAGAGAAGATCGGCTCATTGGCCACAATCATCTCGCCGTCTTCCAGAATGTTGCCTTCCGGGTTCATTGGCTCGACCAATGCGCCAGCCTCTTTCGCAATCAGCAAGCCTGCGGCCACGTCCCAAGGCTGCAACTTACGCTCCCAGAAGCCCTCGTAGCGGCCTGCAGCCACATAAGCGAGGTCAAGAGAAGCAGCGCCAAAGCGACGTACACCAGCGGTGGCTGGCAAAATCCGCGCGAGGTCCTGCAGGGTTTCTGGCAGGTCGGCACGACCGGCATAAGGCAGGCCAGTGGCAAAGATCGACTCGATCATGCGGTGACGGCCAGACACACGCATCCGCAGGCTGTCATTCAGCCAGGCGCCCTCGCCTTTTTCGGCATAGAACATCTCGTCCTTGGCGGCGTCAAACACCACACCCGCAACGATTTCACCCTTATGTTCCAAAGCGATAGAGATCGCCCAGTGGGGCAATCCGTGCAGGAAGTTGGTGGTGCCATCCAGCGGATCAACAATCCAGCGGCGGGTTGGGTCTTTGCCCGCAATCTCGCCACCTTCTTCTGCGATCCAGCCATAGGTTGGACGCGCGCCCAGCAACTCTTCTTTCAGGATTTCCTCAGCAGCAATGTCAGCGCGGCTGACAAAGTCGCCTGCCCCTTTGGTCGAGACCTGGAGGTTTTCAACTTCACGGAAGTCTTTGACCAGCGACCGGCCCGCTTTGCGAGCGGCCTTCATCATGATGTTCAGATTTGCGCTGCCCGGCATGGCACGGCTCCTTTTGACACAGAGCGCGCGTATACGCCCGTAATCCCTTTTTGCCAAGGCCTTATAGGGCCTATTGCGCCGGTTAGGAAACGCCGCGTCACAAAAACTGGTTAAAAACCGCCACCCCTTGCCAGAGTGCGGTGTGCCGACCAAGCTGACGTCAAAGCTTTGGAGGATGCCCAAATGACAGAACAGATGCAGCGCATGGTGCTGGCCAGCCGCCCGACAGGTGAGCCGCAGGATGAAAATTTCCGTTTAGAAACAATCGATGTGCCTGAGATTAGCGAAGGCGAAGTGCTGGTGCGCGTGCACTATATGTCCCTTGATCCTTATATGCGTGGGCGGATGGATGATGCGAAATCCTACTCCGCTGCGGTGCAGATTGGGGAGACCATGGGCGGCGGGGCTGTGGGCGAGGTGATCGCCTCCAATCACAAGGACTTCGCGCCCGGTGATTTTGCCCTTGGAATGTTTGGCTGGACCACCCACGGCGTGGCAAAAGGCCATGAAATGCAAAAGCTTAACCCCGACTTGGTCCCGATCACCACAGCGCTCGGCGTGATGGGGATGCCCGGCTTTACCGGCTGGTACGGATTAACTGAATTGGGCAAACCCAAAGAAGGCGAAACGCTGGTTGTGGGTGCGGCGACGGGACCGGTTGGGTCCATGGTGGGGCAGATTGCCAAATCCATGGGGCTGCGTGTGGTTGGCATTGCCGGTGGCGCCGAGAAATGTGCAAAGGCCACAGAGACTTACGGCTTTGATGCCTGCATTGATCACAAGGCCTTTGAGACGGCAAGCGACTTGCGTAAGGCGGTGGCCGCGGAATGCCCGCAAGGCATTGATATTTATTTCGAAAACGTTGGTGGCAAGCTGTTGGATGCGGTGCTGCCGTTGATGAATGTCGGCGGACGTATTCCGCTATGTGGCATGATCGCCTGGTACAACGCAGGTGGGCTTGGCGCGGATGCGGCGATGGAGAGCCTGACCGGCCCCCGGCTGTGGCGCACAATTCTGGTTAACCAACTGTCGGTAAACGGTTTTATCATCTCCAACCACTATGACCGCTATGGCGATTTCCTGCGCGACGTTGGGCCAAGACTGGCCGCCGGAGAGATTGCCTATGGTGAAGATATTGCCGAAGGGTTGGAAAATGCGCCTGCGGCCTTCCGCTCCCTGTTAAGGGGCGGAAACAAAGGCAAACAGCTGGTAAAACTGATCTGATTTGATTTCGGCGCAACGGCGGCGGTTAAGGATTGGCATCTGCCAAAAAACCACGTCGGTATTGTGTCGGTATCACGACTGTTTCGCGGAGGTGGGGGTTTTGTGCCCCTGCCCTGCGTAAACACAAGGCACGGCGCGTTAATGCACCAGCAACCGCGCCTCACGTGCTTTCAAAGACGGGCGGGCATCTTCTCCGTAGACATGAAAGCCTTCGCTCAGCAGCTCCGGGAACAGCTCATAGATTTCATCCTGCACCGCTTGCGCCATGGAAGAGAGCCCCTGCTCGCCCGGCATGAAGCTTTCACTGGGAATGCCGCCCCCGTAGATGATTTCGTGGCAATCAAACAGCAGGTGCAGATAGGTAACGTCGCCGCCTTCAACCTGCACCACGGTGTCGCCATTGATCAGCGCCTGCGCTGGGACCAGCACTTCGCTTTCGCCGAAGTTCACTTCTACACGCCAGCCGCGCAGCATCATGCGGTGATGCGGGGACACCATGAGCGGCACGTCATTGCCAAGCGCGCCCGGTGCAAAACGGATGGGCGCAAGAGACCCACGTGCGGGCACGGTGCGACGGCCGATCCAACGCAGAGGTTGGAAGCCATGGTCCATGGTCAGGATCATGTCGCCGGGTTCAAGCTCTTCCACCGGACGTTCGCCTTTCTGCGTGATGATCTTGGTGCCTTCCACAAAGCAGGGCACAAAATCCCATTCCTCACGATTTGAAGTCAGGCCGGAATAGCGGTTGCCCAGCAGGCTATCGAGGCTGATCGATTGGATTGGGCCCGCTTCCAGCGCCGCCTGATCCGCGTTGTTGGAAAACTCCGGCGCAAGATAGGCGTTGCCGTTGGTGTCCTGAAACAGCACGGCGGTATAGGTGGCGGTTGTGCCGTCCACATAGGTGATTGTGGCATTGTAAACCGCCGTGCCGTCAAAGGTCTGCGGGCTGCCGCCATCGACCGTGAAGCGGTCGTTTGGACTGTTGTCCATGTCGTAAACCGAGCCGACATTGCCAAAGGGCGAGATCTCGACAAAATCATTCACCAAAGGATTGCCCGGCCCGCCAAAGGTCAGACCTTCCAAAGCGGCAGCGTTTTCGGCACGGGTGTTGCCTTCGATGGTGTCGATGTCAGCCAGTTGACCAACAGAGATTGCATTAAACGTAGTCGGCATAGACAAATCTGGAGCCGCCCGCGCCGCGACCCTGGCAGGGATCAAATGCGCGCCGGGAGATACTCCACCCCCTAAACTGATGAACCGTTACACAACAACATGGACGTGATGGCCCAGATTGTTCAGGGGGAGAAATACCAGAAAAGTCTCACCGGATGGTTTATGCAGATTGCAATCGCCGTGCTTCTTCGCCCGCTAATTGAATCAAATCCTTCATGTAAGGCTTGTCCAGATCCTCAGTGCGCGTGGCCGCAAACAGCGCGCGCGTAAGACCTTTGTCGGTGATCGGGCGGGTCACATAATCCGAGGAATACTTCACCTCGCGCACCACCCAATCCGGCAGCACCGACACACCTCGATTGGAGGCCACCAGCAACAGGATCACGGCGGTAAGCTCCGCTTGCCGCACGGCCCCCGGTTCCACTTTGGCCGGGGTGAGCAATTGCGAAAACACATCCAGACGCGAGCGCTCCACCGGATAGGTGATCAGGGTCTCGCCACGAAAATCCTCCGCCTCAACAAAGGCTTTCTGCGCCAAAGGGTGTGAAGCGGACGCCACAAACACTGGCGCATAATCAAACAGGTGACTGAAAGAGACGTTAGGCAGGTTTTCCGGGTCGGAACTGACCACCAGATCGACCTCTTCCTTCTGCAGCGCGGGCATGGCGTCAAAGGCCAGACCGGGGCGAATGTCTACATCCACGTCTGGCCAGTTTTTGCGGAATTGCTCCAAAACCGGGAACAGCCATTCAAAGCAGGCGTGGCATTCAATGGCGATGTGCAGGCGGCCAGAGCTGCCGTCGCGCAAACCGTTAAATTCCGCTTCAAGTTTTTCGACCTCCGGCAGCACCTGATTGGCCAGGCGCAAAAGACGTAACCCTGCGGAGGACAGCTTCATCGGCTTTGAGCGGCGCACAAACAACTCTACCCCAGCCTGTTCTTCCAAACCTTTGATCTGATGGGACAAAGCCGATTGCGTGATGTTGAGCTGATCGGCAGCACGGGCCAGACCGCCACATTCATGCACCGCGCGCACGGTGCGCAGGTGGCGAAATTCAATGTGCATCTTCATATCGGACTCATGACTTTCTTGAGAATTATGAATTTGCGTAAAGATGACATGTGTGGGACATGAGGACAACAGCAAGTCACAGGATGTCCGTTATGACCACGCCTCAAGTTTCTTTTGAATTCTTCCCGCCGCAAAACTTGGAGGCGTCTTTTCGGCTTTGGGACACCGTGCAATCTCTTGCGCCGCTGAATCCGCGTTTTGTTTCCGTGACTTACGGTGCTGGCGGCACCACCCGTGATTTGACCCGAGAGGCGGTGGCAACGCTGCATAAATCCTCTGGTCTGAACGTGGCGGCGCATTTGACCTGTGTGAATGCCTCCAAAGCGGAAACGCTGGAAATTGCCGAAGGTTTTGCGGCGGCAGGCGTATCTGAGCTGGTGGCGCTGCGTGGCGATCCGCCCAAAGGCAGCACCGGGTTTGTGCCGCATCCTGAAGGATTTGCCAATTCTGTCGAGCTGATCGAGGCGCTGGCGGGCACCGGCAAGTTCACCATCCGCGTGGGCGCCTATCCGGAGAAACACCCGGAAGCGGCAGACATGCAAGCCGATGTGGAGTGGCTGAAGCGCAAGATTGACGCGGGTGCAAATGAGGCAATCACACAGTTCTTCTTTGAGGCAGACACCTTCCTGCGCTTCCGCGATGCCTGCGCCAAGGCCGGTATTGATGCGCCGATCCTGCCCGGGGTGCTGCCGATTGAGAACTGGAAAGGCGTGCGCAAATTTGCCGAGCGCTGTGGCACCTCTGTACCGGCCAGGCTGATCGACGCCTTTGAAAAGGCAGAGCGTGACAATCGCGAAGACCTGCTGGCCACGGCTGTTTGCACTGAGATGTGCTCCGAGCTGCTGGACGAAGGCGTGGACAGCCTGCACTTCTACACACTGAACCGGCCGGAATTGACCCGCGACGTGTGCCACGCGTTGGGCGTGACCCCGGCGGTGAAATTGGAAAACGTGGCGTAATAGGCGCCCTGCCCCTCTTGAGGTGCGAACAGATTTGCGGCCTTCTTTGCAGTGTCAAAGGAGGCCGTTTTTATGAGCGCACATCACTACGCAACATCCGTTGAGCAATTGGCCTCGGTGGACACCATCCTGTCGATGAGCGGATTGGCGTTTATGCGCGGCATCATCAATGGCGAGTTGGCGGGGCCCCCGATTGGTCAGACGCTAGGTTTCAAACCGATTGTGGCGGATGAAGGCACGGTGACCTTTGAAGGCACCCCGGAATTTTCGACGATGAACCCGATTGGGACGGTGCATGGCGGCTGGTACGGGACCATTCTGGACAGCTGTATGGCCTGTGCGGTGCAGACCATGCTGAAACCCGGTCAGATTTACACAACGCTGGAGTATAAGATCAACATTCTGCGCCCGATCCCGGTTGGCATGACAGTGCATGCGATGGGCACGGTGCAGCATGTGGGACGCTCGACAGGCATTTCCGTGGGCGAAGTGCGCGGGGTTGAAGACGGCAAGCTGTACGCCACCGGATCGACCACCTGCATCGTGATGAATGGCCCGAAGCCGTAGCATAAGAGGGCTCTGCCCTCGGGGCAGCAGAGCTGCCCCTTCACCCGGGATATTTGTGGAATGAGAAAGCAGGGTTGCACCGGATGCGCGCCTGTCGCAGGGTCGCGCAAAACTTGGAGGGTGACATGCGGGCTTTGTTGCAACGGGTGAGTGAAGCGCAGGTGCGCGTGGATGGCGCGGTGATTGGCCAGTGTGGACCCGGATTGATGGTGCTGATCTGTGCGATGCAGGGTGACACCGAGGCGCAGGTGGAAAAGCTCGCCGCCAAAGTGGCCAAGTGCCGGATTTTTCACGATGAAAACGGCAAGATGAACAAGTCTGTGGCCGATATTGGCGGCAGTGCGCTGGTGATCAGCCAGTTTACACTGGCGGCGGACACCCGCAGCGGCAACCGGCCAGGATTTTCCTCCGCCGCCGCACCGGAGGACGGCAAACGGCTTTATGAGCTGTTTGCGCAGAAGCTTGGCGAGGTTGTGCCGGTGCAGACCGGAGAGTTTGGCGCGGACATGAAAGTCTCGCTGACCAATGACGGGCCAGTCACCATCTGGATGGACGTCTGAGGCCTACCAGCCTTAGTTCTTCTTCACAAACTTGGTCAGGATCACAATCCGCTGATTGTCCACGCGGCCTTCGATCTGCGCAGGATTGTCCGCTACCAAGGAAATATTGCGAACAGCAGTGCCCCGTTTGGCGGTGAATCCCGCGCCTTTCACCGGCAAGTCTTTGATCAGCACCACTGTGTCGCCCGATGTGAGCACCGCGCCGTTGCTGTCGCGATGCATGAGCGCCTCTTCCGCAGTGACAAACCCAGCCTCCGCCCAGGCCAACACATCCGGTGCGAGATAGGCCATATCAAGCAAATCGCGCGCCCAGGGCGACTCAGGCAAGCCTTTGAGCAGGCGCCAGGCCAGCACTTGCACCGCGGGATCCGAGCTCCAAATCGCCTCACGTAAGTATTGCCAAAATGGCCCATCCTGCGGACCGTCGACGACTCCCGTGGCGCAGACCGCGCACAAGTCGACAGAGGTTTCCAGCGGTACCACCGCCACAGGGGAAACCGTGGCTGTGGCATCACAAAGAGCACAAGACGTGGTCAAGGCGCGATCCATCTAGAAAGGTTATTTGGTCATTGCCAGCGTGGCGTTGATGGCCTTTTTCCAGCCCGCATAGCGCCCTTCGCGCCAGCTTTCACCTTGCTTAGGCGTAAACTGGCTCTCTTTCTCCCAGGTGGCGGCAAAGCCTGCCATGTCGGGATAGGCCCCGATCTGCATGCCTGCGAGCCAGGCGGCCCCCTTGGCAGTGCTTTCGGCCACCACCGGCCGGTCCACCGGCGCGCCCAGAATGTCTGACAGGAACTGCATCGCCCAGTCAGAAGCAATCATGCCGCCATCCACGCGCAGCACCGTGTCACCGGAGAAGTCAAAATCCGCCTGCATGGCTTCGAGCAAGTCGCGGGTCTGAAACCCCACGCTCTCGAGTGCCGCGCGGGAAAACTCTTTGGGGCCAGAGCCTCGGGTCAAACCAAAGACCGCACCGCGCGCTTCCGGGTTCCAATACGGCGCACCGAGCCCCACAAAAGCGGGCACAAGGATCAGTTCCTGACCAGGGTCTGCGGCATCGGCCAAGGCGGCGGTCTCGGACGCGTCACTGATGATACCCAGCCCGTCGCGCAGCCATTGCACAACCGCGCCGGCAATGAAGATAGCCCCTTCCAGCGCGTAGGTCGGCTTGCCATCGAGCTGATAGGCGATGGTGGTCAGCAAGCGGTTTTGCGAGGTCACCGGCGTGTCGCCGGTGTTCAGCAGCGCAAAGCAGCCGGTGCCGTAGGTCGACTTGAGCATGCCCGCCTCAAAACAGGCCTGCCCAATGGTGGCCGCCTGCTGATCCCCGGCCACACCTCGAATGGGGATGGCCGCGCCAAACAGATCGGCATCGGTTTCGCCGAAGTCGGCAGCACAGTCTTTGACCTCCGGCAGCATCGACATGGGAATGCCAAGCAGCGCACAGATGTCTTTGCTCCAGACACCGTTGTGGATGTCATAGATCAGGGTGCGCGCCGCGTTGGTGGCGTCAGTGGCATGCACCTTACCGCCGGTCAGCTTCCAGATCAGGTAGCAATCTACGGTGCCAAACAGCAGGTCACCCGCCTCTGCCGCCGCCCGCGCGCCTTCGACGTTGTCCAAGATCCACTTGATCTTGGTGCCAGAGAAATAGGGATCGAGCAGCAGGCCGGTGGTGGTTTGCACCATCTCCGCATGGCCGCCTGCCTTCAGTTCATCACAGATCGCAGCGGTGCGGCGGTCCTGCCAGACGATGGCGTTGTGCACCGGCTCGCCGGTGGTCTTGTTCCACACCAGCGTGGTCTCGCGCTGGTTGGTAATGCCAATGGCGTCGATGTCCTTGGCGGATAATTTGGCCCGTGCCAGCGCACCGGAACAGGTTTCCACCGTGGTGACCCAGATGTCCGCCGGATCATGCTCCACCCAGCCCGACTGCGGGAAGTGCTGTTCAAACTCCAGCTGGGCGCTGGCAATGGGGCGGATGTCTCCGTCAAACACAATTGCTCGGCTGGATGTGGTGCCCTGATCAATGGCGAGAATATGGGTCATCTGTCCCCTCCCTGAACTCTGTTGCTGGCACAGTAGGCGCGCAAAACTGTTACCGCAATCAGGAAGGGCGCCGCTTGACGCCGCGCCCTACTATTTTTTTCGTAGATGGCTTTCTCATTCCCCAAATATCCCCGGGGTGAAGGCACCGCCGCGCGGTGACGAGGGGGCTGGCCCCCTCCCCTTCGTGCCGGTTCAGGCTGCCGATTCATCGCTTGCCCATTCCCATGGGCGGACAAAGTCGCCCAGCACCTTGCCAACTTCTTCGTCTGTGGCGTCAGCAGATTTCTTCAATTGCGCGACCAGACCGCGCTTCTTGTCGTCCAGCACAAAGTCAACCCGCGCTGGCACGCCTTCTTTCTCAAGGGCTGCGTTGTAGATGCGGGTGATCGCCGCTTTGCGCAGGTCCGGCTTGAAGATTTTGCCCACAGCGGTTTTGGGCAGTTCCGGCATGATCTCCACATATTTCGGATGCGCGGCGCGCTCGTGCACGTGCACCTTGGCGTGGCTCATCAGATCCTCAACCGTCACAGTCGCGCCGTCCACAAGCTCGACATAGACGCAAGGCACCTCACCGGAGTGGCTGTCCGGCTGACCAATCGCACCGGCAAAGGCCACATCATGATGCGCCAGAAGCGCCTCTTCGATCTCCGCCGGGTCGATGTTGTGCCCGCCACGGATGATCAGGTCTTTGGCGCGACCGGTGATCCAGAGGTAGCCGTCCTCATCCAGACGCCCAAGGTCGCCAGTGCGCAGGTGGGTGCCGTAGTGGAACAGATCAACGTTTTTATCCGCTTCGGTGTAGGTGTTGCCTGCATAAACGCCGGGGTTGGCGACGCAGATTTCGCCCACTTCATCCGCCGCACATTCCACAGGACCGTCCGGCGTGTTTTTGATGATACGCACATCGGTGTAGGGGAACGGCAGGCCCACCGAGCCAACCTTCTTGGCACCAGAGGGCGGGTTGCAGGACACAAGACAGGTCGCCTCGGTCAGGCCGTAGCCTTCGACAATGTCCACACCGCAGGTGCTTTCAAAGCGTTTGAACAGCTCCATCGGCATCGGTGCGGAGCCGGAGAAGGCGGTTTTCACGGAAGAGATATCCGCATCCACCGGACGCTGCATCAGGGCCGACACAGCCGTTGGCACGGTGATGATGAAGGAGATTTCCCAGCGTTCGATCAGCTTCCAGAAGTTGTCAAACACCCCATCGCCGCGATAGCCCGCCGGGGTTGGGAACACCACGTGGGCACCGGATTTGATCGCCGCCTGCATGATCACATGCACGGCAAACACGTGGAACAGCGGCAGCGGGCACATGATGTTGTCTTCTTCGGTGAAGAGCAGACGGTCGCCAAGCCAGCCATTGTAGATCATGCCGGAATAGAGGTGCTGTGCCACTTTTGGCATGCCGGTTGTGCCACCGGTGTGGAAGTAAGCCCCCACGCGATCGCTCTCGCTGTCGGCAAACTGCAGCGTGGTTGGGTGTTTCGCCAGTTCTTTGTTGAAGTCCTTGAAGTCTGCGTGCTGCGGGCCGGAGACCTTGGGCCGGATCAGCGGCACAATCCAGGACTTTGGCGGGGTCAGGTATTTGACCAGATCGATTTCCAGAACCGTGTGCACATGCGGCGCGTGGCGCACGGCCTCGGCCACCTTTTGGGCCACGTCGGTTTTGGGGAAGCCTTTCAGGGTCACCACCACTTTGGCGTCGGTTTCACGCAGGATGGCGGAGATCTGCTCCGGCTCCAACAACGGGTTGATCGGGTTCACGATGCCCGCAACCATGCCGCCAAGCAGCGCATACATGGTCTCGTTACAGTTCGGCAGCACATAGGCCACGGTGTCTTTTTCGCCCACGCCCAAGTCGCGGAACATATTGGCCGCCTGTGTGGTCTTGGCATGCAGTTCGGACCAGGTGACGGTTTCGGCTTTGTCTTTGGGGCCAGAGAAAATCTGATAGCTGACCGCCGGACGGTTTGGAAACTTGTCCTTGGTGTTGGTCAACATCTCATAAACCGTGGTCGGGTTGTCCCGTTGATCCCACGGTTTTTCGTTCTCGATGGCTTTCAGGTCTGCCAAAGATTCAAAGCTCATAGTCTATTCTCCCCCCTTGGGTTGCTTGCCCCAATCCGCCAGACCTCCGCCTGTCCGGCCCGGTTGGGCGCGTTCCGTCAAGATGATCCCAAAAACACCCTGCGCCCCGTTCAAAGCCAGCCGAACCTAAGGTCAAGCAGGTCTGAAACGTTACGTCAGATTAACCGTAAAAGGGATGCAGTCCACCTCAAAATCAGCCTGTGGTCGCACCCGCCTTGAAGCGGCGCCACCTTACCGATTTAGGCAGCGCCAGCGGTGAATTGAAGACGTGCCAGTTTGGCGTAGAGACCACCTTCGGCGACGAGGTCGTCATGGCGGCCTTGCGCCACGATGCGGCCCTCCTCCATCACGATGATGCGGTCGGCTTTTTTCACGGTGGCCAAACGGTGCGCCACTATGATGGTGGTGCGGGTTTGTGCCAGCTCATCCACCGCCGCCTGCACCAGACGTTCGCTTTCCGCATCCAATGCCGAGGTGGCCTCATCCAACAGAAGCACCGGCGCGTCGCGCAGTATGGCACGCGCGATGGCGATACGTTGTTTCTGACCGCCAGACAGAATCACGCCACGCTCGCCGAGCGGGCTGTCGTAGCCTTCTGGCAGCGCGGTGATGAACTCATGCGCGGCAGCGGCTTTGGCGGCGGCCTCAACCTCAGCATCCGTGGCGTCCAGTCGGCCAAAGCGGATGTTTTCACGCGCGCTGTCAGCAAAGATCACAGGATCTTGCGGCACCAGTGCCATGTGCTGGCGGAAGTTATCGCGTTTCATATCCTGCAGTGCCACGCCATCAAGCTTCACTTGCCCCTTGGCCGGATCATAAAACCGCTGGATCATCTGAATGATTGTGGTTTTGCCTGCTCCAGAAGGGCCCACCAAAGCCACCGTTTCACCTGGCTGAATGGTCAGCGTTACGTCATCCAAAGCGGAGACGTTCGGGCGTGAAGGGTATTGGAAAGACACGTCATCAAAGGTGATCTCGCCTTTGACTGGCGCGGTGAGCTCTTTGGGGTCTGCGGGATCGTTCACGCTGTCTTCGGCATAAAGCAGTTCCACCAGCCGCTCGGTGGCGCCTGCGGCACGTTGCAGCTCGCTCCAGATTTCTGACAAGGCGCCAACAGCCCCGGCCACCATCACGGAGTAAATTACAAATTGCACCAACACACCGACGCTCATCCCCCCTGAACGCACATCGCGTGCACCCATCCAGAGCACAACCACAACGCCGGTGAAGATCAAGAAGATCACAATCATGGTGAGCAGCGCACGGGTGTTGATCCGGCGCATGGCCGCGCCCAGCGACAGGTCCGTCACACGGTTGAAGTTCGTGCGGGATTGCGGCTCATGGGTGAAGGCCTGCACGGTTTGCACCGACAACAACGCCTCAGAGGCATTGCCAGAGCTTTCGGCAATCCAATCCTGGTTTTCGCGGCTGAGTTTGCGCAAGCGGCGGCCCAACACCATGATCGGCACAATCACCAGGGGAACCACCAAGAGCACCATCAGCGTCAGTTTGGTGGAGGTAAACAGCATCAGCGCCAGCCCCCCGATAAACAACATGACATTGCGCAACGCGATGGAGATCGACGAGCCAATCACGGATTGGATCACCGTGGTATCGGTGGTGATGCGGCTGAGTACTTCGCCGGTCATTAGGTTCTCAAAGAACGCCGGGCTCATGTTAATCACACGGGCAAACACCGCTTTACGGATGTCTGTGACAACCAATTCACCAAGGCGAGTCACCAGCATGTAGCGCAGCGCCGTGCCCACGGCGAGCAAAGCAGCAAAACCCAAGGCGGCGAGAAAATACTTGTCCAAAAGCGCGTCACTTTCGGTGCCAAAGTTGTCAACCACGCGGCGCACAGCCACCGGCAGCATCAAGGACACAGAGGCAGTCAGCGTCAATGCACAGAGCGCCAGCACAACGAGCAACCGGTTAGGCGTCAAAAACGGACGCAATCCACGCAGCGCGCCGATGTTTTTGCTCTTCTCACGATCGAGTTCCGCGTTTGCTTGCTGCGGTTGTCTGGCCATCTTCGGGTCCTTGGCTTTGGTGTTAGCCGTTAGTGGACGCAGGGCGCGGGCGGGTCAAGACGTCAGGTAGGCATAAGAACTATGCAGACCTGCGACATGGCATAGCACCCCATAAATGGGTCAGGAGCAGAACGTTGAATTGTCAGGGAGTTTGACCTTGGAGCGGGTAGCGGGAATCGAACCCGCACCTTAAGCTTGGAAGGCTCTTATGATACCATTTCACCATACCCGCCCGAGGTTTGCTTGATGTATTTCAGCCTCTCGGGGAGGTCAAGTGGGTTCAAGACGTTTCCCGCAACTTGCGCGATTTTTGTGGATTGGCCGGAGGTTGGCCGTGGCAGTTTTAGCTTTCGTTGGAAACTGTTTCGCCCGCAATCGGGTGCTTGCCCGTGTAGGTCCAGCGGTAGTGCGGCGGCGTTGGTCCCTTGTTGCGTCCGCCCTGCTCCATCTGTTCCCAGGCGTGGGCAATCACGCCCACGGATCGGGACAGGCAGAACAGCCCGCGCGCCAGAGGCCCGGCGAATCCCAGCTCGGCGTAGACCACAGCCGTGGCGCCATCGATGTTCATCGGCACGGGCTTGCCTTTGCGGCTGTTGAGTTCCGTCTGCAGGGCACGGCCAATGGTGGCAAAGCGGCCGGAGACTGTACCCTGTATCGCAGCGTCATCGACCAGGTGCAGCAAGCGCGGCGCCCGCGGGTCTTCGTGCTTGTGGAAGCGGTGACCAAAACCGGGAATGAACATGCCGCGCTCTGCCTGCCATCTGTCGATCATCTCTGCGGTGGCAATCTGCAAGTCAGCGCCCTCTTGCACCGCTTCGTCGATCCAGGTGTAGAGTTCAACCGCTTGCTCCCCGGCCCCGCCGTGTACGTCATCGAGAAAATTCACCGCAGAGGCCATAGCGCCGTTGAGCCCCAACCCACAGGTCACCGCCATGCGCGCGGCGGCAATCGAGGGCGCTTGCGGCCCGTGATCCACCGCCGCCGTCAAGGCGCATTCCAACAGGCGGGCTTGCTCTGGCGTGGGCAGATCGCCCCGAGTCATCAGCCAGATCATCTGGGGAAAGGACACATTGCCAATCAGATATTGAATGTCATGACCACGGAAGCGGATCTGGCCGGGGGCCATGTCGATGATTGAGGTGGACCACCAATCAGACACGTCAGAATTGGGTTTTGTCATATCGCACCGCCTTGTTTCAGAGTTTCGACGTCAGCTTCAGAAAGCCCGAGGCTGCCGTAGATAGCTTCGTTGTCCTGCCCCAATTCCGGCGGCGGGCTATCGACCGTCAGCGGCAAGCCATCCAGCTTCACGCCGGTGGTCACAACGTCAATGTCGCGCCCCACACCCGGCACATCGATAAAGCGGTGCAGAAAGCCTCGGTCGGCGATTTGCGGCATGTCGAGCACCTCTGGCACGGTCAGAACCGCCCCAGCAGGCACGCCAATCTTATTGAGTTCTTTCGCCCAATCCCGCGCCGGGCGGGTTTTGAGAACCGCCTCCAGCTCCTCCTTCAGCGTCGTTCTGTTGGCCTTGCGGCGCTCCCGCGTTGCGTACTCTGGACGGTCACGCAGGGCCGCGAGACCAAGGTGATCTGTCAGCAAAACCCATTGTTCGTCTTTGTTGGCGGCAATGTTGATCAAGCCACCGCCTGCTTCAAACGCGCCGGACGGCGCGGAGGTCGGATTTTCGTTGCCATTGGCCTGAGGCGTGACGCCAGCGATCAGATAGTTGGACACGGCCCATCCCATGGTGGCGAGCACGGATTCCAACATGGAAACGTCAATGAAGCTGCCACGCGGACGGGCGTTGAGCGCGGCGGCAATGGCAAAGGCCGCCGTGATGCCGCCCACGGTGTCGGCAATCGGATAACCCACCCGCAACGGTGCGCTCTCCGCGTCGCCTGTGACCGACATCACCCCCGAGGTGCCTTGGATGATCTGATCATAGGCCGGGCGGTGCTTCCACGGACCGTCTTGGCCAAAGCCCGAAATCGCGCAGTAGATCAGGTTCGGCTTGATCTCTTTCAAACGCTCATAGCCGACACCCAGCCGGTCCATCACCCCGGGGCGGAAGTTCTCCACCACAACATCGGCGGTGGCGACAAGCTTCTCAAACAGCGCTTTGCCGTCAGGGTTCTTGAGGTTCACCGTGACCGATTTTTTGCCCGCGTTTTGCGCGAGAAAGGACACGCCCATGTTGTTTTGGCTCAATTCGGGATCGGCCCCCAACTGCCGCGCAAGATCGCCGCGCCCCACCGCTTCGACCTTGATCACCTCAGCCCCCATATGGGCCAGCTGGTGACAGGCAAAAGGGCCTGCGAGCACGTTGGTGAGGTCCAGAACGCGAATGTCCGTGAGTGGTTTCATGGGGTGTCCTTTCGCGACAGCAGCTAGACACGCGGACCAGACAGTGCAACAAATGGTGGGAGTTGTTGCGCAGAATGGAACACATGCCAGAAACCCGCGTGGAATCCGTTGAGAAAGCCCTGTCGATTTTGGAGGCGTTTTCGGCTGAGCGGCGCTCGCTCACGCTGACGGAAATTGCCAAGGAAACCGGGCTGTACAAAAGCAATGTGTCGCGACTGGCGGCATCATTGGAGCGCTATGGCTACCTCAAACGCGATGCAGATCGGCGATTTCGCCTGGGGCCAGCGCTTTGGCGGTTGGGCACGCTGTATCGCCGCAATTTTGAAATGGGGGACGCAATCCGGCCTGTGTTGCGGCAGTTGGTGGCAGAAACCGGGGAAACCGCATCTTTCTATGTGCTCGATCAGGATGAGCGGCTGTGTCTCTATCGGGAGAACTCCCAGGAACCGGTGCGCCACCATTTGGACGAAGGCGCGCGGCTGACCCTGCGCGCCGGGGCGGCGGGGCATGTGTTGGCGGCCTATAGCTTGCAGGAGGATGCGGCCAAGGCGCGGCTCAAGGCAGATGGCAGCTGCACCTCGGCGGGCGAGCGCAATCCGCATATCAGTTCGGCAGCGGCGCCGGTTGTGGATGCCACGGGGCAGTTTCACGGGGCTTTGGCGGTATCCGGGCCATTAGAACGGCTCAGCGGCGATGCGCTGGAAATGGCGCGGCTGCGCGTGTTGCTCGCCGCTCAGAGTTTGGGCCGCGACATTCTTTAGAGGAACAGCAGGTCGATCGCCGTCAGCACCAAAAACACCGGGATCGAAATCACGGTGGCCAGAAGCACAGCGCTGGCCTTGGTCCATTTCACGGTGGGTGCAAATTGCCCCATTACGGCGGATTGTTTTGACTTTCTCATTGTTTCATTAACCATGAATTAGGTTTCAGATGCGTTAATGGCGGGCATGTTGGATGTCTCCCTCCCCCTCCCCGCGCGCCCTTTGCAGCAGAGCGACGAATATCGTCAGGCTTTGTCGCTGACCGAGACGCAAACCAATACGCTGAGCGACGGCACTTTGGTGCTGCGCCGCAAGATGGGTGGCGTGAATATCGCCATGTTGCCCCGCGCCACAATTGAGAAAGCCACCCTGCCCGGTCTGATCCGCGAGGCGGGCCTGCGGCGCGAGGTGTTGGTGATCAACCCGGACCACCCCGCGCCTTGGTTGGGCAATTTGGGCGCAGTTCCGGTCATGACGCCAACCCATGTGGCGGAGTTGGACCTGACAGGCGACCTGCGTGGACAGTTGCATCAGAAATGGCGCAATCGGTTGGTGTTTGCCGAGGGCCAAGGCCTGCGCGTGACGCGGCAGAACCTGCCAATCAAGCCCGACAACTGGATTTTACAACAAGACGCGCAGCAACAGGCATCGCGCGGCTATTCCACATGGTCGGACGCGCTCACGCTGGCCTATAGCAAAGCCAATCGCGGCAGCGCGAAGTTATTTACCGCCTTTGATGGCAAAGAGCCGGTCGCGGCAATGCTGTTCCTGTGTCACGGCGACAACGCAACCTATCACATCAGCCACACCACAGAGGCTGGCCGCGCGGCCAGCGCACACAATCTGCTAATGTGGGAAGGCATGACCTGGTTAGCTGGCAAAGGCGTAACCAAGCTGGAATTGGGACAGGTGGATACCGAAAAAGCCGCCGGTTTGGCGCGATTCAAACTGGGTACCAGCGCCACCCTGCGGCCCTTGGGCGGCAGCTGGATCTGGTGGCCGCCGCTAGGTAAGCTGTTGTTGCCATTGAGGATTTTGGACCGCAAGGCAATGTCGGCAGGTTAACCCCTGCCGATATGCGCCGAGGCTTCGATCTCCAAAAGCGCTTCGTCTTCCACAAGATCAGCAACGACCACCAAAGACATAGCCGGGAAATGCCGTCCCATGACCGCACGGTAGGCTTGGCCCACTTCGCGCTGATGCGCGAGGTATTCAGATTTGCTTTTCACAAACCATGTGAGCCGCGCAATGTCGCTGGGCTGCCCGCCCGCGGCTTCGACGATCTCACGAATGTTCTGCAGAACCTGCGTCATCTGGCCGATGAAATCATGGCTTTCAAAGACCTTCTGACTGTTCCAGCCAATCTGCCCGCCAATGTGCAGCGTGCCGTCTTCAGCCAGCATGCCGTTGGCATAGCCCAGCGCAGGCGCCCAGCCCTCAGGATGTATTGTTTTCAAACCCTTAGTCCTCGTCTTACGTCACACGTGAGCGCACGTTGTATTTCTCTTCGCGCCAATGCTCGTAGGTCATCACATCTTCGATGATCTCTGCCGCCGCCACAATATCCGCGTCGTCCAGATAGAGTGGTGTGAAGCCAAAGCGCATGATGTTGGGCGCGCGGAAATCACCAATCACACCACGATCAATGATTGCTTGCATCGCCGGATAGCCGTGCTCGAATGCAAAGGACACCTGTGAGCCACGCGCATTGGCGTCCCGTGGGCTGGCGAGTGTTAGCATGGGGCAGCGCGCCTCGACCTCATTGATAAACAGATCAGACAGACGTTGGGAGGCGGCCCGTAGCTCCGCCATATCGACCCCGTCCCAGGCCTTAAGCGCTTCTTGCAAAACGCCCAGTTGCAGGATCGGCGGTGTGCCCACGCGCATACGCTCAGTTGCCGTTGCCGGGCGGTAATTCAGCTCCATCGCGAAAGGCGCGTCATGGCCCAGCCAGCCGGACAACGCCGGCTCGATGTTTTCAACAATGTCGGGGCGGACATAAATGAAGGCCGGGGCCCCTGGCCCCCCGTTGAGGTATTTGTAGGTGCAGCCGACGGCAAACTCCGCGTTGCTGCCCGCCATATCGACCTGAACCGCGCCAGCGGAATGCGCCAGATCCCAGATCATCACCGCACCCACTTCATGCGCGCGTTTGGTGATCGCGTCCATGTCATGCATGCGGCCAGAGCGGTAATCCACCTGCGTGAGCATCACCACGGCGACCTCTTCGGTGATCGCCGCAGCCACATCCTCGGGCGCTGGTGTGCGCAACTCGTAGCCTTGATCCAAAGTCTTGATCAGCCCTTCGGCCATATAGAGATCAGAGGGAAAGTTGCCATTGTCGCTTAGGATCACTTTGCGCTCCGGGCGCATTTTTAACGCCGCCGCCAAGGCCTGGTAGACTTTGATCGACAGCGTGTCGCCAGTCGCCACAGAGCCTGCCGGTGCCCCGATCAAGTCAGCCAGCCGGTCGCCGATCACCTGTGGCAACGCCATCCAACCGGCAGTGTTCCACGCCTTGATCAACTGCCCACCCCACTCCTCGGTGATGGTTTTCTGTGCCCGTTCGGCGGCACCTTTGGGCAGCACACCCAGCGAGTTGCCATCGAGGTAGATCACGCCCGCAGGCACATCAAACAGCTCTTTACGGGGAAGCGAAACGCCCATGCTCACAAGTCTCCGCGCAGGTGCCAAAGTTCGGGGAAGAGTTCTACATCCAGCATCCTGCGCAGATACTGCACGCCCGACGTACCGCCGGTCCCGCGTTTGAAGCCGATCACCCGTTCCACTGTGGTGACGTGATTGAACCGCCAGCGGCGGAAGTAATCTTCCAGATCGACCAGTTTCTCGGCCAGTTCATACAACCGCCAATGAGTGTCTACATCCTCATAGACAGTTTTCCAGCGCGCCTGAACCTCTGGCACCACCGCATGTGGCTGGTTCAGTTGCGGCGCAGGCATGGCGCTGTCATCACCATCCAGAGAGACATAAAGATAGCGGATCACCTCGTCATAAAAACTCGGCTGCGCCAGTTCTGCTTCCAAAGCCGCCTTGGCCTCCGGCACATGCGCATGCGGCTTCACCATATTGGGGTTGCGGTTGCCCAGCACATATTCGATCAGCCGGTACTGGTGGCTCTGAAACCCGGAACTTGGCCCCAGGCTCTCGCGAAACGTGGTGTAATCCGCCGGGGTCATCGTACGCAGCACATTCCAGGCGGAGTTGAGCTGTTCAAAGATCCGGCTCAGTCGGGCCAGCATCTTGAACATATGGCTCAGGTCGCCGTCCTTCAGCGCCTCCCGCGCCGCGCCCAATTCATGCAGCGCCAGTTTCATCCACAGCTCAGACGTCTGGTGCTGGATAATAAACAGCATCTCGTCATGCGCCTCGGACTGCGGGTGCTGCTGGTTCAGGATGCCGTCCAAATGCAAGTAATCGCCATAGGACATGGCATCTTTGAAAGACATTTTGGCGCCGTCGGTCGACGGATCGTAAGCTTTGTTTGTCATCGGTCTTTCCTCAGGCGGAAGCGCTGAATCTTGCCGGTTTCCGTCTTGGGTAATGCGTCGGTGAACACGACCGAACGCGGATATTTGAACGGCGCAATGGTGGCTTTCACGTGGTCTTGCAACGCTTTGGTCATGGCGTCATCCGCGGCCCCGCTGGCCAAGACCACATGCGCCTCCACAATCGCGCCCCGCGCCTCATCTGGCACGCCGATCACGGCACATTCTGCCACCGCCTCATGCGCCAGCAACGCCGCCTCAACTTCCGGTCCCGCGATGTTATAGCCTGACGAAATGATCATGTCGTCGTTGCGCGCGGCAAAGTGGAAATAGCCGTCCTCGTCCTGCCAGAAGGCATCGCCGGAAATATTCCAGCCGTCCACCGCATATTCGTCCTGCCGTTCCCCACGCAAATAGCGACAGCCGGTGGGCCCGCGTACCGCCAATCGGCCGACTTCCCCACGCGGCAAGGTCGCGCCGTCCAGCCCCACCACTTTGGCCTCATAGCCGGTCACAGGCTTACCGGTGCAGGCAGGGCGGTGATCGTCAAACCGGTTGGAGATGAAGATGTGCAAAAGCTCGGTGGCGCCAATGCCGTCCAGCATGGGTTTGCCGGTTTTGGCCTGCCATTCTTCGTAGACCGGCGTAGGCAAGGTCTCCCCAGCGCTCACGGCGGCTCGCAGGCTGGACAGATCCGCGCCTTCGTCCATTGCCGCTAACATTGCGCGGTATGCGGTGGGCGCGGTGAAGCACACTGTGGCCTTATACTTCTCGATGATCTCAATCATATTGGGGGGCGTGGCCTGTTCCAGCAGCGTCGCCGCCGCGCCGAAGCGCAGAGGGAAAATCGCCAGCCCGCCTAGGCCAAAAGTGAAGGCCAAGGGCGGTGAACCGACAAAAACGTCCTCCGGCTGTACGTCCAGCACTTCCTTGGCATAGCCATCGGCAATGATCATCAGGTCACGGTGAAAATGCATGGTGCCCTTCGGCTCACCCGTGCTGCCGGACGTGAAGCCGATCAACGCCACGTCATCCGCCGCCGTCGGCACGGCCTCAAAGGTTACAGGCTTCTCCAGCGCCAGCCGATCCAGCTCCGCATCGTGGTTGGCCGAGCCATCAAAGCCAATGACTTTCAAGCCATCGCAGGCCTCAGTACAGGCACTCATTTCCTCCATCAACCGCGTATCGCAAATGGCGTGGCTGATCTCGGCCTTCTCCACATATTTGGTCAGTTCCACCGCGCGCAGCATCGGCATTGTGTTCACCACCACCGCGCCAGCTTTGGTGGCCGCCAGCCAGCACGCCACCATCGCCGGGTTGTTGGCAGAGCGGATAAGCACGCGGTTTCCCGGCCTTACACCCAAATCCTCAACCAATACATGCGCCAAACGATTGGTCCAGTCGGTCAACTCTTTGTAGGTGCGCCGCCGGCCATTTCCAATCAGCGCCGTGTTGTCGCCAAAGCCTTTGGCCACCATGCCATCGGTCAACTCCCACCCGGCATTCATCTGCTCCGGATAGTCAAACCCCGCGAGCAACAGGTCCGGCCACATCTCCTTGGGGGGGAGATTGTCCCGCGTGAAGCTGTCCTCATGTGCGCTTACGCGCATCATTTCCCTTCTCCTTCTGCTGCTGCATTTGCCAAGGTCTGGCGGGCAATCACCACGCGCTGCACGTCACTGGCGCCTTCATAAATCCGCAAGGCCCGGATCTCGCGATAGAGCCGTTCGACCACCTCGCCGGATTTCACCCCGTCGCCACCAAACAGCTGGACGGCCTTATCGATTACCTGCTGCGCGTGATCGGTAGCAAAGAGTTTTGCCATCGCCGCCTCGCGCGTCACCCGTGGCGCGCCAGAATCCTTGGCCCAAGCCGCGCGGTAGACCAGCAAAGCCGCCGCATCCACATCCAGCGCCATATCCGCAATATGCCCCTGCACCATCTGCAACTCAAACAATGGCGCGCCTTGCACCTCCCGCGCCTGCACCCGCGCCACAGCTTCATCAAGTGCGCGACGAGCGAAACCCAACGCCGCTGCTGCAACCGTGGAGCGGAACACATCCAGCACCGACATGGCGATGGCAAAGCCGCGCCCTGCTTCGCCAATCAAGGCATCTGCCGGAATGCGACACTCTTCAAACTTCAAGGTCGCCAATGGATGCGGTGCAATGGTCTCCAAGCGCTCCACCACCGACAAGCCCGGCGTGTCAGCCGGCACCACAAAGGCGCTCAGACCTTTGGCCCCGGGCGCCTCGCCCGTGCGGGCAAACGCCGTGTAGACATCGGCAATCCCGCCGTTGGAAATCCAAGTCTTTTCGCCATTCAGAACAAAGTGATCGCCGTCCCGCGTCGCGGTCATGGTGGAATTGGCCACATCAGAACCAGACTGCGGTTCAGTCAATGCAAAGGCGGCAACCGCCTTACCGGACCGCGTCAACGGCAACCACGCCGCCTTTTGTGCTTTTGTGCCAAACAGTGAGATTGCCCCGGTGCCCAGCCCCTGCATGGCAAAGGCAAAATCCGCCAGCCCATCATGGCGCGCCAAAATCTCCCGGCTCAAACAGAGCCTCCGTACATCCAACGCGCCTTCCTCAGACGCCGTGGCCTGCAAGAATCCCGCTTCGCCCAAACGCGCCACCAGATCACGACAGGTGCCATCCACATCCGCATGGCTCACCGACGCCAAAGCGCTTTCCGCCCAAGCCTCCAGTTCCGCCGCCCGTGCACGATGGCCCTCCTCAAAAAAAGGCCAGTCCAAAAAAGTCTGATCCGCCATGTGAAAGCCTCCCCTGCTTTCTCATTCGCCAAATATCTCGGGGGTCTGGGGGCTGGCCCCCAAGAAACCCTCAGTCGCCCTCAAACACCGGCCGTTCTTTGGCGACAAAGGCATGATAAGCGCGGTGGAAATCCTGCCCCTGCATACAAATTGCCTGCGCCTGTGCTTCGGCCTCGATGGCCTGCTCAATCGACATCGACCATTCCTGCGCCAGCATGGTTTTGGTCATCATATTGGCAAAGCCCGGCCCATCCGCGATGCGCCGCGCCAAGGCCTGCGCCGCGTCCATCAAAGCATCCGCCGCGACCACCCGGTTGAAATAGCCCCAGGCAAAACCTTCTTCCGCCGTCATCGCGCGGCCCAGATACAGCAGCTCCGCCGCCCGACCTTGGCCAATGATACGCGGCAGGATTGCGCAAGCGCCCATGTCGCACCCAGCCAGCCCCACGCGGTTAAACAGGAACGCCGTCTTCGCCTCAGGCGTGGCAATACGCAGATCCGACGCCATCGAGATGATCGCTCCCGCGCCCGCACAAACCCCGTCAACAGCCGCAATGATCGGCTTGCCGCAATTCACCATGGCTTTGACCAGATCACCGGTCATGCGGGTGAAGGCCAACAGCTCTTTCATACTCATCTTGGTCAGCGGGCCGATGATGTCATGCACATCGCCGCCGGAGCTGAAATTGCCGCCGTTGGGCGCAAAGACCACCGCTTTGACTTCATCATCATAGCTCAGATCGCGAAACCAGTCGCGCAGCTCAGCATAGCTGTCAAAGGTCAGCGGGTTTTTCCGCTCCGGGCGGTTCAATTGCACCGTCGCGATGCCATCCACAACACTGCACAAAAAGTGCTCCACATCCGTGCGCATCGCTCAGATCTCCCTGTCTTCCAAAGTCTCAATCAGCCGCTCCAGACGGGTCGCCATGCCGTCCACATCGTCCGCGCCAAGACCGCCAAGCATCTCGTTAAGCCAGCTTTCATGGGTCGCGGCATGTTCGGCAAAGGCAGCAATGCCTTTGTCGGTCAACTTCACCAACGAGGCGCGGCGATCTCCGGGAACCGCCACCCGTTGCGCCAGCCCTTCCTCGGAGAGTTTGTCCACAATGCCGGTCACATTCCCATTAGAAACGCGCAACAGCTCGCTGATCTGGCTCATCTTTTGCCCTTCCGGGAAGCGCGCCAAAACCGACATCACGTCAAACCGTGGCAAGGTGCTGTCAAACTCGCGGCGCAGGCGGCGGCGGATTTCATCCTCGATCATACCCGAGGCTTTCAGCAGCTTCAGCCAAAGCCGCAGCCGCTCTTTGCTCAGGTCGTTTTGCGTCTCGGTCATACTTCCCCTCCCGACAGGGTCATGGCGTGGCCGTTCACCGAACGCGCCGCGTCTTCGCACAGCCACAGTGCCGCTCCGGCCACCTCATCCACCTCGATAAATCGTCCCTGCGGATTGCCCCGCGTGAGGCTGGCGCGGGCTTTTTCGACGCTCATGCCGGTCTTCGCTACGATGTTCTCAATCGAGCGATCCAGCATCGGCGTGTCGACAAAGCCCGGACAAATCGCATTGGCGGTGATGCCGCTGTCGCCCATTTCGATCGCCACAGAGCGGGTCAGCCCCACAACCCCATGTTTGGCGGCGCAGTAGCCGCTGACATAGGGGTAGCCTTTGAGGCCTGCGGTGGAGGCCACTGCGATCAGCCGCCCCCAGCCCGCCGCCTGCATATCTGGCAGGGCCGCTTGCCAGACGTTCACCACACCTGCGAGGTTCACATTCAACATCGCGGTCAAATGCTCCGGTGTCATCTTGGCAAAGGGCACGCTTTCTGCCGCGCCTGCGTTCGCCACGACAATCTCAATCGGCCCGTCCAAAGCCCGCGCCTCAGCAAAGGCCGCCCGCACGGCGTCTGCATCAGTCACATCACAGACCTTCCAGCCGATGAACTTGTGTTTGCCCGCGACTTCGCGCAATGGCCCCTCGCGTCTCCCCACCACGGTGACCTTGGCACCGGCGTGCGCCATGGCCTCGGCAATCGCAGCGCCAACGCCGGTGCCGCCGCCTGTCACCACCGCATGTTTGCCTGCAACACTCATACCCGGATCATCTCCGCTTCACGGTCAGCCAGCCGCCAGGCCTGATCCCGCCCCGCCTCGTAAGGCTTCGGCCAGGTTGCTTGGCGATCCCCAATCCGCGCTGCCTCATGATGCAGCCAATAAGGATCGGCCAGATGTGGACGGCCCACGGCCACCAAGTCTGCCCGTCCTGCAATCAAGATCGAATTGGCGTGATCCGCCTCATAGATATTGCCCACCGCCATGGTCGGAATATCCGCCTCGTTGCGAATGCGGTCGCTGAATGGTGTCTGGAACATGCGGCCATAGACCGGCTTGGCCTCAGTGCTGGTTTGCCCCGCGCTCACGTCGATGATATCGGCCCCAGCGGCACGGAAGGCCTTGGCAATCTCCACCGCCTCCTGCGGGGTCACGCCATCTTCGCCGACCCAATCATTGGCCGAAATCCGCACCGACATGGGCTTTTCTGTCGGCCAAACCGCGCGCATCGCCTCAAACACTTCCAGCGGATAGCGCAAGCGGTTTTCCAGACTTCCGCCATAGGCATCGTCGCGCTGATTGCTCACTGGCGAGATAAAGCTGGAGATCAGGTAGCCATGCGCGGCATGCAGCTCGATCATGTCAAAGCCTGCGCGCTCCGCCATGTCCGCCGCCGCGACAAACTGCGCTTTGATCGCGTCCAAGTCCTCGCGCGTCGCGGCCCGTGGCACGGCGTTATTGTCGCTCCACGGGATCGCCGAAGCAGAGACCAGCTCCCAATTGCCCTCTTTCAACGGTGCATCCATGACTTCCCAGCCCACCTGCGTGGAGCCTTTGCGCCCCGAGTGGCCAATCTGACAGCAAATCTTCGCGTCTGTCTCGGCATGCACAAAATCGGTCAGCCGCCGCCACGCCGCCTCATGCTCGGGCGCATAAAGCCCCGGACAGCCCGGCGTGATCCGCCCCTCGGCGCTGACACAGGTCATCTCTGTGTAGACCAGCCCCGCCCCGCCTTTGGCGCGTTCACCATAGTGGATCAGATGCCAATCGGTGGGACAGCCATCCACCGCCTTATACTGCGCCATCGGCGACACCACGATGCGGTTGGCCAGTGCCATATCGCGCATCTTGTATGGGGCAAACATCGGCGCGCGCACAGGTGCATCCGCAGGCGCGCCCGCCTGATCCTGAAACCACTTTTCCGCCGACTTGAGCCAGTCCGCATCGCGCAACCGCAAGTTCTCGTGGCTGATCCGCTGGCTCCGGGTCAGCAGCGAGTAGTTGAATTGCACCGGGTCCAGATCGAGGTAGCGCTCCACCTCCTCAAACCACTCCAGCGAGTTGCGCGCCGCCGACTGCAGCCGCAACACATCCAGTCGGCGTTCTTCTTGGTAGCGTTCAAACGCGCCTTCCATGGTTGGTTCGGAATGCAAGAACTCGGCCAAAGCAATGGCGCTGTCAAACGCGAGACGGGAGCCGGAGCCAATCGAGAAATGCGCCGTGGCGGAGGCATCGCCCAGCAGTACCACATTCTCGTGGTGCCATTTCTCACACAGCACCCGCGGAAAGTTCATGAACACAGCCGAGCCACGCAAATGCGCCGCGTTGCTCATCAAGTCGTGCCCGCCAAGGTGATCGGCAAACACCGCGCGGCAGGTCTCGACAATCTCCTCCTTGGACATGCCTTCAAAACCGAAGCTGTCCCAGGTCTCCTGCCCGCACTCCACGATGAAGGTCGCCGTCTCATCATCAAATTGATAGACATGCGCCCAGATCCAACCGTGCTGTGTTTTCTCAAAGATGAAGGTGAAGGCGTCGTCAAACTTCTGATGGGTACCCAGCCAGACAAACTTGCAGGCGCGCACATCGATTTCTGGCTTAAAGTGGTCTGCGTAAGCCTCGCGCACACGGCTGTTCAACCCATCACAGCCCACCACCAAGTCGTACTCCGCGCGGATCGCTTCGATGTTGTCAAACTCGGTCTCAAACCGCATCTCAACGCCCAGTTCGCGGGCGCGCTCCTGCAACAGGATCAGCATCTGCTTGCGGCCGATCCCGGCAAAGCCATGCCCGCCAGACACCGTGCGCACGCCGTCATGCACCACCGCAATGTCATCCCAATAGGCAAAATGATCGCGGATCATTTGTGCGGATTTGGGATCATTGACCTGCAGGTTTTCCAGCGCGTCGTCAGACAACACCACGCCCCAGCCAAAGGTATCATTGGCGCGGTTGCGCTCGATCACCACAATCTCGTGCGACGGGTCGCGCAGCTTCATTGATATGGCAAAGTAAAGTCCAGCGGGACCACCGCCCAAACACGCAACTCGCATCATCCCCTCCAATGTCGACTTGCGGAGCGGCAAGCGCCCCGTCGCTGACTTCAAGCTAGGACGAGTCGCAATTTACTTCAAGCTTGAAATTTCTAACCTGTGAATTTCTCAAACGCCCCTGTCTCCACGCGCCCCATTGCGCAATGTCCCCCGCCGTGGTTCGATCCACGTAAGTTTCGAAAGGACGCGCCATGACCCTGCCCGCGACAATGAACGCCATGATCCTCACCGGCCATGGCGATATGGACAAATACGAATGGCGTACCGATTGGCCGGTACCTTCGGTTGGCGCAGGCGAGGTCTTGGTACAGGTCAAAGCCTGCGGCATGAACAACACCGATGTGAACACCCGCGCGGGCTGGTATTCCAAAGCGGTGACAGGCGCGACCGACAGTTCGGCAGAGGAAGCGCCGGACGGTGACGATCCCAGCTGGGGAGGCAAGCCGCTCGCTTTCCCGCGCATCCAAGGCGCGGACATTTGCGGCGAAGTGGTGGCCGTGGGGGACGGTGTCGACGCGACCCGCATTGGTGAGCGCATCATCACCGATTGCTGGCTGCGCGATCCCGCTGACCTGACGGACAAAACCAAAACCGGCTATGTCGGCTCCGAATGTAACGGCGGCTTTGCCCAATACTGCGTGCTGCCGTCCCGCAACGCGTTGGCGGTCAACAGCCCGCTATCGGATGCCGAATTGGCCACCTTCTCCTGTTCTTACTCCACCGCCGAAGGCATGCTGAGCCGCGCCAAAGTCACCAAGGCCGACACCGTGCTGGTGCCCGGCGCGTCGGGCGGCGTTGGCGGAGCCTTGGTGCAGCTTGCCAAACGCCGCGGTGCGCGGGTGATTGCCATGGCGAGCGAAGCCAAACACGAGGCCGTGGCAAAACTTGGCCCGAACCGCATCCTACCGCGCGCACCAGACAATCTGCGCGCTGTTTTGGCCGACGAGAAAATCACCGTTGTTGGCGACGTTGTTGGCGGTCCCTACTGGCCAACACTGATCGACGTGCTGGAACGCGGCGGGCGCTACACCTGTTCCGGCGCCATCGCAGGGCCGATGGTCGATCTGGATCTGCGCACGCTTTATCTGCGCGACTTGACGTTCACCGGCTCCACCGTGATTGATCTAGAAGTCATGCCCAACCTGATCCGCTACATCGAAGCCGGGGACATTCTGCCAGCCTTGGCCGCAACCTACGCGCTTGAAGATATGGTGGCGGCGCAAACCGCCTTTATTGCCAAAGCGCACACCGGCAATATCGTGGTTTTACCATGACATCGGAGGTATTTGATCTACTGCTTAACGCAGTAAGGGCCACGCATGAAGCCCACCCTGACTTGTCCGACTTCTGCGCCTTCCCCGCAAATATATGGCAAAACCCGTTCACCCCGCGAACTGTAGGGGCCAGCACAGAGATGCAACGCGCGCCCGGGCAAACCATCGAAGCGCTCGCAGTCATGCGAGACGCGCTTTTGGCGGCGGCGTCCATTGCCAACTGGCTGGACGTCTATCAGGACACGGATATCGGAGAAGATTTCCTCACCCGTTTTGGCTTCTTTGGTCTGATCGGGGACACTGCGCCATTCATGAGCGACATGATGCGCGCCTGGATGGTCTACATGCCCGCGGGCCTACATTACCCCTTCCATCAGCATCCTGCGGAGGAGATGTATCTTGTGGTCTCCGGCAGCGCTGAATTTCAACGCGCGGGCCATCCGCCCGAACTACTGGGGCCCGGCGACACCGTATTTCATGCCAGCAATGAGCCACACGCCACAATAACGCTTGACAGCCCACTGATGGCTTATGTGATCTGGCGCAATCGGTTTGAGGCGCCGCCTGTTTTAACCACCACAGAGACCGGGACATGAGCGCACCGGATGTGGACACCTATTTTGCAATCCTACCAGATGCTCCCCGTGCGGCCTGTCTCGCGCTGCAATCCTTGATCCGGCAGACTGCTATCAACGCAGACATACCGCTCACAGAAACACTAAAATGGGGACAGCCAAGCTTTGCCCCTCCCAAGCGCACCGGTACGCCTATCCGGCTGAGCTGGTCGGCCAAATCACCAGACCGGGTGGAGATTCTGGTACATTGCCAAACGTCTTTGGTGGAGGCCTGGCGGCACAAGTTTGGCGCTTTGTTTGACTACGATGGAACGCGCGCAGTCCACGTCCCGCTTGGGCAGCCTCTGCCAGAAGAGGCCTTGCACATTATAGCGCTGATGGCGCTAACCTATCATCAGCGCAAAGGCTGAGTTACGTCCGGACCTCAACCAATTGATCCGCCGTCGCAGTGGTCAAGGCCGTCATCACGTCGGCCACAACCATAGCCGCGATCACCTCAGGCCTTTTGTCCGTGCTGCCACCCGCGCCAATTGGGCAATGCAGCGCCGCCGCGCTCAACCCGTCACATTCGGAGTGGGCAAACCGCTCAAACTTCACCCGTTTGGTGGCGGAGCCAATCATGCCGACCCAGCGCGCATCTGTGCGGGCCAGCCCCTCAGAGGTCAGCAAGAAATCCAACGCGTGATCGTGTGTCAGCACAATAAAGGCACTGCCCGCAGGCGCGCCGCGCACTTCGGCTTCCGGCAAAGAGGTCAGGCGTTTTTCCACGTTGGCTTGCGACAGACCCAGCTCCTCTGCGCGGCTGTCCACCAGAAGACAGCGCACCGGCAAATGCTGGAACAGGTTCGCTAGCGCCCGGCCCACATGGCCCGCGCCAAAGACGTAGACATGAGGCAACGCAGCCTCTTGTGCCTCAACCTCAGCCACCAGTTTCGCACGCGCCGCGCTGTCCATTTCGGTCAACGTGATTTCCACACGCCCGCCGCAGCACTGGCCAATCTCTGGCCCCAAAGGCACATACATGAAGCCGGAGGTTTGACCTAGTTTCAGCAACTTACGCGCCTCATCTAAAGCCATATACTCCAGCTGACCGCCGCCAACGGTGCCCACCATTGCCGATGGAGACACCACCATCACAGCGCCCTCTTCACGCGGAGAGCTGCCGCGCACGCGGGTGATCTCCACCCGCATGGCCAGCGCTTCGCGCTCCAGAAATGCTATGAGGTCCGCCGCTCTCATCCGCGCATCCGCTCCACCGCCATCAACACGCACTCCGGCGTCGCGGGCGCGTCCAGACGCGGACACTCGGCGTAATCCGCAACCGAGGCCACCGCCATGCCCAGCGCTTCAAACACACAGATTGGCAACATAAACGGCGGCTCGCCCACCGCTTTGGAGCGCTTGATGGTCAGCTCACGGTTCTCAGACCAATCGGCCAGATTAACGTTGAATTCACGTGGAATGTCGCCTGCCAGCGGGATCTTGTAGGTGCTTGGAGCATGGGTGCGCAGCTGGCCTTTGTCGTCCCACTTGAGCTCCTCGGTGGTGAGCCAGCCCATGCCTTGAATAAACGCGCCCTCAACCTGACCTTTGTCCAAAATCGGGTTCAGCGACTTGCCCACATCATGCAACACATCGGCGCGATCCACGGTGTATTCGCCGGTCAGAGTATCCACGGATACTTCAGCAACAGCAGCCCCATAGGCGTAGTAGTAAAACGGACGGCCTTGGCCCTTTTCGCGGTCCCAGTGAATTTTCGGCGTCTTGTAGAAGCCTGCCGCCCAGAGCTGCACCCGCGCCATATAAGCCTGTTTGATAAAGTCACCAAAAGCAAAGACCTGATCGCCCACATGCACCTCATTAGGCGCAAATTTCACCAGCAGCGCGTCAACGCCAAAGTGATCACAGGCCCAGCGTATCAGGCGCTCTTTGATCTGTTCACAGGCGTTCAGCGCCGCCATGCCGTTCAGATCCGTGCCGGAACTCGCCGCCGTGGCAGAAGTGTTGGGCACTTTCTCGGTGGTGGTTTTGGTGATCTTGATGGTGTCGAAATCGACCTGGAACGCCTCGGCCACAACCTGCGCCACCTTGGTGTTCAGCCCCTGCCCCATCTCGGTGCCACCGTGGTTCAGCATGATGGAGCCGTCGTTATAGATGTGCACCAACGCCCCGGCTTGGTTGTACCAAGTGGCGGTAAAGCTGATCCCAAATTTCACCGGCGTGAGCGAGATGCCCTTGCGGATGATCCCGCCCTTGGCGTTGTGCGCGAGCACCGCCTGACGCCGTGCCTGATAATCCGAGCTTTGCTCCAGCTCTCCCACCAACCGCGGCATGACGTTGTCTTCCACGGTCTGGTGATAGGGCGTCACGTTGCGGTCAGTATCGCCATAGAAATTCGCCTTGCGCACCTCAAGCGGGTCTTTGCCCAGCTTATAGGCAATCTCTTCCATCATACGCTCGGCGGCGACCACACCTTGTGGGCCACCAAAGCCGCGGAAGGCAGTATTGGAAACCGTGTTGGTCTTCATCGGGCGACTTTGCAGCTTCACATGCGGGTAGAAATAGGCGTTGTCAGCGTGGAACAGCGCACGGTCGGTCACTGGCCCGGACAAATCCGAAGTCCAACCACAACGCGCAGCAAAGGTGTTGTCCACCGCCTGAATTTTGCCGTCCTCATTAAAGGCCACGTCGTAGTCGACCACAAAGTCGTGCCGCTTGCCTGTGCTCTCCATGTCCTGATCGCGGTCCGGGCGGATTTTCACCGCACGGTTCCACTTCTTCGCGGCCAATGCTGCCACGGCGCAGAACTGGTTCATCTGGCTTTCCTTGCCGCCAAACCCACCGCCCATGCGGCGCACATTCACCACCACGGCGTTGGATGGCACGCCCAACACATGGGCCACCATATGCTGCGCCTCGCTGGGGTGCTGCGTGGAGGAATGCACAATCACATCGTCATCTTCGCCCGGCATGGCAAAGGCGATATGGCCTTCCAGATACATGTGATCCTGCCCTCCAATGCGCATCTGGCCTTGAATGCGGTGAGCCGCTTCGGCCTGTCCTTCAGCCACATCGCCCCGGCGCAGAGTCATCGGCGGCGTGACATGCGGATAGCCTTTGGCCACCGCCTCATCAGCCTCAATCACGTGTGGCAGTGGCGTGTAGTCGATCTTGGCCAGTTCCACCGCACGGCGGGCGGCGTCGCGGCTTTCGGCCACCACGGCAAAGAGCACCTGTCCCCAGAATTCAACCTTGTCGGTGGCAAAGAGCGGCTCATCATGCCGCCCCGTGGGGCTCACGTCATTAACGCCGGGCACATCTTCGGCGGTCAGCACCCCAACCACACCGGGCGCGGCGCGCACGGCGGAGAGATCCATTGATTTGATTTCGGCGTGGGCGACTTTGGCGGTGCCAAAATAGGCGTGCAGCGTGCCAATTGGCTCGGCAATATCGTCGCAATAGTCTGCCGCGCCGGAGACATGTTTGATCGCACTGTCGTGGATCAAATCAGTGTGGGCGGAGCCGCGAATGGAGACGGTCTGTTTCATCGGTATTCTCCTTACGCGCTGGCCAGACGGGCGGTGTCGCCATTGGTTTCATGCCAGAAGCGGCGGAACAGGTTTTGCGCCACTTTCATGCGGTAATCCGAGGTCGCGCGCATGTCGGTCAGCGGCTGGAAGTCTTCTGGCAGTTTGTCTGAGGCAGCCACCAAAGTGGCTTCGCTCCACGGTTGGCCAACAAGCGCGGCTTCGGCCGCGGCAGCGCGTTTTGGCGTGGCGGCCATCCCGCCAAAGGCCAGCACAGCTGCGGTGATCATACCATTTTCGACCTGCACATTCATCCCCACGGCAACGGAAGAGATGTCCTCATCCCGGCGTTTGGAAATCTTGTAGGCGGCATGGTGGCCTGCGGACACACGGGGAATGATGATGCTTTCAACAAACTCACCGGCGGCACGGTCCTGCTTGCCATAGGCAATAAAGAACTCTTCCAGCGGCAGAACACGACGGGTCGCGCCTTTGCGCAGCGTGATCGACGCACCCAAGGCAATCAGCACTGGTGGCGTGTCCCCAATGGGCGAGCCGTTGGCAATGTTGCCGCCCACGGTGCCCATGTTGCGCACCTGCCAACCGGCGATGCGGTCCCAATAGTCGCTCAGGTGCGGGTAGTGCTCGGCAATCACATCTTGGGCTTCGGTGTAAGTCACCCCAGCGCCCATGGTCACGGTATCCTCAGTGACGTCGATGGCCTTCAGCCCGTCCATCTGCCCAATGAAGACCGCCGGCGAAATCCGCTTGAGGAATTTGGTCACCCAGAGGCCCACGTCAGTGGAGCCTGCAATGATTGTGGCCTCTGGTTCAGCTTCCAGAACGGCGGCAAGGTCATCCACATCTGCTGGCAAAATGGCGTGGCTGTCGCCCTTGGACACCTCAACCCGCTTGCCATCACGCAGGGATTTAAGTGCGGCCACAACGCCATCGCGTTCGGTCGCGAGGTGTTCCGCAGACGGCGTGCCATAGTTGGTCACTTCCTGCGCGGCGCGGATGATGGGCGCGTAGCCGGTGCAGCGGCACAGGTTGCCCTGCAACGCGGTCTCCACCTGCTTCACCGTGGGGTGTTCATGCTGCATCCACAGCGCGTAAAGCGACATGACAATGCCCGGCGTGCAGAAGCCACATTGGCTGCCGTGGTGCTCCACCATCGCCTGTTGCACCGGCGACAGACGGCCATTTGGCCCGCCAAGGTACTCGATCGTTACCACGTGACAGCCATCCAATGACGCCAGGAAACGGATACAAGCATTCACAGTCTCGTAGACCAAGCCACCGTCTGTCAGCCGCCCCACCAAAACGGTGCAGGCCCCGCAATCGCCCTCGGCACAGCCCTCTTTGGAGCCGGTAAGCCGTTGATCAATGCGCAAAAAATCAAGGAGCGTGTCATCTGCTCCAACGTCTGAAAGCGCAATGTTGCGCCCGTTGAGTAAAAACCGAATTTCGCTGCGGTGCTGCATCCTGACCTCTTGCTGGGAGTCGGCACGGAAGTGGCCTTGATCCACTTTACCTTTCGCCTAGCCTTCAATGAAACGGGGGTTTTGGCAAATCTATTTCAATGATTTATTGAAAATCAAATTCCCAAACGCGCGCTATTGAGGCACAATCCCTAAAGGAGGCGCTCTCATGCCCTATCTGGAAAGCCTGCGAGTCTTTGTGCGTGTGGTGGAACTTGGCTCCATCACCTCGGGCGGCCGCGACCTGCGTCTGACCCCGGCTGTGGCCTCCAACCGCGTGAAGGAACTGGAAAGCCGCCTTGGCGTGCGCCTGTTCAACCGCACCACCCGCAACCTCTCCCCCACCGAAGTGGGTAAAGTGTTTTATGACCACGCCCGCAAAGTGATCGAGACCTTGGATGAGGCCGAGGCCGTGGTCGCCGGGTTCTCTGACAAACCACGCGGCACCATCCGCGTGACCGCGCCGCTTGGTGTGGGCCGTCGTATTGTCGCGCCGCTCATTCCGGCTTTTGCCGACAAATACCCCAATGTGGATGTGCAGCTGCGCCTGTCAGACCGCAAAGTGGACCTGTTTGAAGACGGGTTGGACGTGGCCTTTGTGCTGGGGGAGCTCAAAGACAGCAATCTCAAGCTGCGCAAAATTGCCGATTGTGACCGGGTGCTGGTGGCCGCGCCAGAGTATCTGGAGACGCATGGCACGCCACAAACGCCGGATGATCTCTTAGGGGATCACAACTGCCTATTGCTGCGGTTTCCACGCAGTCCAGAGTATTTCTGGACCCTTCAAACTGAGGCTGGGTTGCGCAAGATCGAGGCCAAAGGCCGCTATGATGCGGATGACGGCGATGTTCTGACCCAATGGGCATTGGAAGGCGCCGGGATCGCCAACAAACCGCGTTTTGACGTTGCGCAGCATCTCAAAAGCGGGGCGTTGGTGGAAGTGCTCTCAGACACACCGCCCCTGCCCGCGTCCTTCGGGTGCCTCTATCCGCACCGCAAATTACAGGACCCAAAAATCCGCCTGTTTGTGGATTTTGTCGCAAGCGAAAGCAAGCAGCGCATCGCGCAGCTTTAACCTTTCGAAAATCTCAGTGGCTTAGTGGTTGATCGCGAGCGAGTTGTTTTCCCGCAGCTTGGGCGCATACAGCGTATAGGTCGCGCGACCATCATGTTTGGACGCATACAGCGCCACATCCGCGTCATCCATCAACTGCTCAGCAGAGGCATCGCCTTCACCATTATAGATCGCAATGCCGACACTGGCCGAAACCTTGCACAGGCTGTCTTTGTAAGCGACCGGACGCTCCACTTCTTTGATGATCCGGGTGCAGATCCGCCCAAGGATTTCCGGATCAATGGTGCCATTGATCACCAGCACAAATTCATCGCCGCCAACCCGCGCAACCACGTCGTCGCCGCGGCTGCTGTCTACCAACACCTTGGCGACATGCTGCAACACAATGTCCCCGGCCGCGTGGCCCTTGGTGTCATTGACCTCTTTGAAGAAGTCGAGGTCCACATGCAGCAGGCCAAATGGCGTGCGGTCTTCCACCATGCGCGGCAGGATATGGTCCAGCGCGCGACGGTTTTTCAGTCCGGTCAATGTGTCGGTATAGGCCTGTTCCTCGGCGGCAATCTTGGCGCCTTGCAGGCGCTGATTGAGCTTGCGGTGCGCTTCCATGGCGGCAGATTTCGCCTCCACCAGATAAAGCATCTCAATGGTCAGGTCTGTCGCCGCAAAATCCGACGCGTTCAGGGAGTACTCCTGAACCGCATCCAGAATGGAGATGCCAAAGCTCAGGTTCACAATTGCGCCGCCATCGCTGCAGGGCATCAACACACCTTTGAGCCCGGTCTGCGGCTCCACCCGTTTTTTCAGGTGCAGCTTCTTCCCCGCCGCCACCAAAAGCGTTTCCATCGAGGTGATGGAATGGGGCCGGTTCAGCTCAAACGCTTCCAGAAACCGGTTTCCGAGAATGGTTTGGTCGCCGTACAGCTTGGTCACAGTAGGACCCGCGTGGGTGATCTTGCCAAACTTGTCCAGGCGCACATGCATTGGACAGAGCACATCCAGCGTCGCCAAAACATCGCAGTTGTCGACAATTTCGGTCATCCGGCCCGCGCTCCCAATTCAAACTCTCGCCCACTGGCAAAAGCTTGCTCCACCAGAGTGATGTCGATCACTTCGGCATCTGCCTGCGCGCCACGATGTTCCAAAAACACCAAAGCGCCATAGTCATCTGCCAACGTACGCAAAATGCCGATCATGACATAGCCAAAGCCCGGACGGTCGCCTTTTAGCGTCAAACTAAAGGTCTCAGTGGAATGCTGGCGCACCTCCATCGAGGGCAAGTCCAGATCATCCACTGCCAACTTGGCGCGGTCCGGAAGTTCATCCAGTGAATGCAGAAAATCAACGAAGTCAACGCCACCAAAGCGCAACAACCGGCGCAACGCCTCCACATTGGGATGGGTCACAAGATAGGTGCCGAGGTCCTCAAGCACGGTTTCCTCAGGCACGCCAATCACGTCCTTGGCCGCGGCAATCAGATTGTCGGTGATGCCGTCATCATAGTGCAGCATGGCCTCGAAATCCGTGACTTCGACACCGGCACGGCGAGTCACCTCAAGCCAGCGCGACAGCCCATAACTGTCACGGACAAAGCACTGTATCGCCCTGTTGACCAACCCATGCATAACGTCACCTCATTCGTCGTGGCCCATAAGACCAGACTCACCTTAAGATTTCCCCAACAGCCTCAGAATTCCGGGAACACTTCCACGTCACCGATCCAGAGTGAGCGCCGGCTGCTGGGAGCAACCTCATAGCGCCCCTCCAATATAGAGCGAACTTCCGTCACCGTCACCTCTTTGCCGCCAAAGGGTGCCAGTCTTTCACCTATGACGAGATCGCCACCACCAACAAACATGCTAAATACGTCAAATTTTCGATTTTCAGCCGGAATAAACAGCACACCTTGCTGTGTGCCTAGCTCAGCAGCGAACTGATCCAGCAGCAAAACACAGCCCGGATCGGGGTTGTTTACGCAGCTTTTGGACCATTCCCGCAGCCGATAGCTTGGCCAACCCTCGAGCATTTCTGCGCCCACCGCCGCCGGTTGCGGCAGTACAGTCAAATGTGCGTGGATTTCCGCCGCCAGGGTCTCGGAGCGGCGGTCCACCTCTCCGCGCTCAAACTGCCAGCGGCTGTCTGCTGCCAGTGCCTTGGTCACCTGCGCTTGCAGTTCCACATCTGTCTGCGCCGCGCCGTCTTGCAGTAGGGCGATCCCCGCCTGCCCCGGCTTGCCCCAATCATGGGCCAATTCATACAGCGCCATATCCGGCAGCGGCACATTTCCGCTTTCGATACGGGCCACCTGCGACGTGGTGGAGATTTGCTCCGCATTAAGCAGCGGGCTTTGCCAAGCAGCCGCTGTCACAAGCACCACCACCGCAACCAGAATATTGGCCTGACGAATGCGCGCCATCCATGGACCGCGCAGCACCACCGCCAACGCATATGTCAGGGCATACAGTGCCACAATTGCGGCCGTCGCCGCGGCCGCCAGCCGTGCTGGGGTCCAACCATATTGCCCAACCCTCAACGACAAAGCGTAGATCGCCAGTCCGGCAATCACCGGTAACAACAGCGCAAGTGCCGCCGTACACAGCCGCATCCACCGCGAGCGCACCGCATCCCCATCGCCGCGGTCCAGCGAAATGCTCACAAGGCAGATCATCGCCAGCCCCACAAACAAGAGCACCGCCGTGCGGCTCAAAGAGCCAAACAGGTTACCCGGATCCTGCGCCAGCGCTGCCACCACAAAGATCAGGACCACGGCCAGCACCACCGGCACCAACAGCCGCAAAAGACGCAGCACCAGGAAAGGCGACAGATATTCGCGCATCTCATGCACCACCGACAGGCCCAGCCCCAGCGCAAAGCCGGTCACCACAAAGGGCACGCCGTCAATGTCGAGGATGTCCTCAATGATGGTGAGGCCGACAATCTCCAAAAGCGCATGGCTCATGAACAGCACCGCCCAGAACAGCCCGGCAAACAGCCAGCCCGCCGAGTAGCGCACCAGAATGCTCCAGCTCACGTCAAACAGGTGGCCGTAGTCGCGCAAACTATGATGATCGCGCAGAAGGGCAGCGGCAAAGGGCGTGCCAATGGTGACAAAAACACCCCAGACCATAATCGGGTGCCCGGCCTCGGCAAAAGCCTCCAGCGTGTCAAAGCGCCAGCCAGCCCAGGTCACCAGAAGCGCCGCCAACGCGGACAGCCACAGGGCCGGAAGCGCCGCGCGCACCACGCGGTACGGACCGCTCAGCCCCATTAGCACGGCAAAGAACCCAGCCACAAAAGAGGTCAGGGCCAAATAGACATGCGGATGGTCGATGACATCGGGGAGATGCTCCACCAACGCCCAGATCGCCAGGCCTGCAACAGACCCGACAGCGGCCATTTCCGCGCGCCCTGTTACCGTGCGCCCGCCCTGAGTGTGCATGGTACCCCTCCCGCAACCCTGTGCGGCGTTTATAGCGACGAGCGTTTCAAAAACAATGATTTATAGCAAAGCTCGCATGTGACAATTCTGGCAGGCGCGCCCTGCGCAAATTGCACAAAAGCCTCAGAAATCCGTTGGCGCACCGCCTTCTTCTTTGCGTTTGGCCACAAACTCCACCAAGGCCGCGTAATGCTCCGGCGGCATGGGCGGGGCGTCAAATTCGGCCAGAATATCCTTGTAAAGGTGATGCGCCCGCTCTGCGGTCCACGTCCCGCCCGCCGCCTCAAACGCCTCGTAATTGCGCCAGTCAGAGACAAACGGCTGATAAAAGGCCGTGGAATAGCGTTCCTGCGTGTGATCGATGCCAAAGAAGTGCCCATCGGTGCCGACCTCGGCGATGGCGTCAAAGGCAATCTCGTCTGGTCCCGTGGCACAGATCTCCGGCTCCAGATAACGCTGGATCATCTGTAACTCTTCGCAATCCATGACAAATTTCTCTGGACTGGCAATCAACCCGCCTTCAAGCCATCCCGCTGCGTGATACACCATGTTTGTACCCGACTGCACCGCGCTCCACAGGCTATTGCAGGTCTCCCACATCGCCTGCCCGTCAGGTACGTTGGCGGCGCAGACACCGCTGGCCCGCATCGGCAGGCCGTAAAACCGCGCCATCTGACCGGTCATCTGGGTGGCGCGCATATATTCCGGCGTACCAAAGGCAGGCGCACCCGACTTCATGTCCACATTGCTGGTAAAAGTGCCAATCGCACAAGCCGCACCGGGGCGGATGTATTGCGCCAGAGCCACCGCACTTAACGCTTCGGCCAGCGACTGCGCCACCGCGCCCGCCATGGTCACAGGCGCCATCGCCCCTGCCAAGGTGAAGGGCGTGACCACGAGGCCTTGATTGCGCCGCGCCATGCGCATCCAGCCGTCCATCATCGGATGGTCGTGTTTGAGCGGCGAGGTCGAATTGATGTTGGTGAACATCCGTGGGCTGGCCTCAAACGCCTCATGGCTCAGCCCACCCGCCAGCCGCACCATCTCCATCGCGTCCTCTACCCGTTCGGCACCCAACGCGTAGGCATGTACCACCTTGTCGGTCAGCGTCAGCGCATCAAACAACACATCCAGATGCCGGATCGAGGCGTGGATGTCCTGCGGCTCCACCGGATAGCCGCCGGTGAAGTGGATACAGTTGAAATACTGCGTCAGCTTAAGGAGGTTGGCACAATGCTCCCGCGTGCCAGGAACTTTGCGCCCCAACTCCAGATCCCAATAGTTTGGCGGGCTGGAAACATTGCCAAAGAGGATATGATTGCCCCCCATCACCAGTTGTCGCTCTGAGTTGCGCGGGGTCATGGTCCAGCGTGCGGGCACCCTTCGGACCATTTCCATCACAAAGGTCCGATCAAAGTAGACCTGATCCTCGACAACCTTACACCCGGCACCTCTCAGGATGGTCCGCGCCTCATCGTTGTAAAACGCGATGCCAATTTCCTCGAGGATACGCATCGCGCCCTCATGGATGGCCTGCACGCCCTCTGAAGAGAGCGGTTCCGTTGGGCGATCCGTATTGACCGGCAAACGCCAGGGCATCTGCTCGATCACGCCAGATTTCCTGCGCCGCGCCGCATTGCCCGCGCGCCCACCGCCGCGCCGCCCTCTGGGTTTGCTGTCTGTATCCGACATCTCTGCCTCCCCTTCGCGTTGGGAAAAGCAAAAGCCATCTTTGCGCCTAGATCTGCGCGCTTGCGACAAAAGCTGTCGTTTTTGCCACATGCCCTTTGAGGGGCACTCTGAAAAAGCGACCCAGCATCGACAATCGAAGTCGATTGACCCTGCGCATTTGACCCCCGATATTCATCAATAACTTCAAATGAGAACTCGAACCCATGATTGCCTTTCGCTACCTATTGGTCTTCATTCTTCCAACAATGCTGGCAGTCGCTCTCGAAGTGGCGACCTCTTCAATGCGGATTGAGGCATTCCATGAAGCCGTGAAAACCATAGACCTCACCTTTTCCAAAGATGCCGAAATCAAAAAGCAGGCCCTTGAAAGTATCGGCACAGGCGAAGGAACCAAACTCTCGACAAAGTTGGACCGATTTTTTGCAGCCGCAGTCCCACTTGGATGCATGGTTTTGGCGCTAGCAATCCCGATGCAGGCAAAGCCGAAGCGGATCATCGATTTTTTGACGATATTGTTTTGCGGGTTCTGTGTCGCGTTTTGGCTTATCGGTTTTTACAGAATGGAATGGTTCGAATTTGGCCTGTGCCTGCTCTTGGGCATGGCACTGGCAGCCGTAACGCTCCTAGTACGAACGCGCTTGATCAATACATCTTCGCAGTATCAGTCGAACCAAACTCTATAGCTGCTCAGTTTTTCCAAGCATCAGGTCACTCAGACGAAGGCGTTCCAGTGCCTCAGGTGACTTTAGCGTCAGGCTGCCAGCCACGCTGGGATGTGGCCGATATTAGGTAGGACCACATCCGCATGCGGGGCCAGTTCGGCCTCCAGCGCCACACCTGTCAGCACGGCCACGGTCTGCATCCCCGCGCGGCGACCGGCGATCAGATCGTGAGTGCTGTCCCCCACCATTGCGACCCGCGCCGGGGCCAGTTTGGTGTGTTCGGCAAAGGCCAGCAACGGGCCAGGTTCCGGCTTTGCGCCAAAGCCGCTGTCAAACCCGGCGATAAAGTCAAACTGGTCCATCACGCCCGCTTCTGTCAAATGTGCCTTGGCACCATATTCCGTGTCATTGGTCATCACGCCCAGCTTCAGACCAACCTCGCGAAACCCATCCATCAACGGCGCAAGTGGGACGGCCGGTGCAAGTGGCGCCTCTGCGGCGGCCAACATCAGCTCTTCGTCAATAGCGTCCACGTCAGAGCCCGGCAACGCGCTTGCCACGGCCTCAGCCGCCTCGCGGTTGGTACCGGCAATCACAAAGCTTTCCGGCAAAAACGCCTTGGCCGTCAGATCAAACATCAAAGCGTCAGCAATCCGATGCGACACCGCCGCGTCGCCTTGGGCAAAGCGGTCAATCATGCTCGCTGCCCAGCCGTTCCAGGTCGCCCCGAAATCAAACAGGGTGCCATCCTTGTCAAACAGAAGTCCGTCTACGCGCATGTTTGATCTGCCTTGCCTCACTGTGGTTCTGCCGCAGACCCTGCCCTGCCCCCATCCTCAGTGCAAGCGGATCTGCGCCGTTAACCCAATCTTAGGCTCAGGTCCAATGGGTTCGGGCGGTCCCAAGCAGGGTCGCAGCCGCCATCATCGGCACTTCATAGGCGAGTGCATTGCTGTCACAGAATTCAACCACCCAGGCGTCATCCATGGTGATAAACTCAAGCACAGAGCCCAGAAAGTCAGGCTCCGCCGCCCGTGCGCGCAGGTCCTCTACTGACGCACCGGTTGAACCTAAAAATACAGAGCACACCTCCTCGCTGTTGACCAACCAGGCCAGGGCCTTCAGGGCGGTGGTCTCGGCGACCTCCTGAGAAACACTCATTTTTTCTCACTTTCGAAAGGGTTTGTTAACCATTCATACCACATTATGAACGTGTCCCTTCTTTCCACAGTTTCAGGTATCTCTATGGCAGCTCGTGTCTTGATCGTCGACAGCATTTCGGCGAACCGTATCTTGTTGAAAGTCAAACTGGCCAATGCATTCGCTCAGGTTGAGCAGGCTGCCAGTGCCGGGGAGGCGTTAGACCTCCTCGAAAACGAAGCCGCGCCCGACCTTCTGGTGCTGGGTGGCGACCTTGTGGACATGAATGCAATTGACCTTTGTTCGGTCATCAAGAAGCGCCCGCAACTGGCCAATCTGCCAGTCTTGCTGGTGCACACCGACGGCCACCGCGCCGACCTGATTGATGCGCTGCGTGTGGGGGCCGATGACTCCTTTGACATGTCGGTCAGCACCGACGCGCTGCTGGCCCGCATCCGCTCAATCGTACGCGCCCGCAACAGCTTTGAGGAACTACGCCTGCGCGAAAGCACCGGACATATTCCCGGACTCGCCGAAACGCCCGCCGCATTTGACTCCCCCGCATCCGTGCTGATCGCTGCCCGCAATGAAACCGAAGGCGCGCGCTGGCAGGCGCAACTGTCCAAGCTTGCCCCCTTTGCCCTGCGCCACCAGATGGAAGCCGACATCATGCGCAACATGGGGCAGTTCACTGCGCCGGATGCCATTGTCATTTCCCTCGCGGTGGCCGCACCCGAAGAGGCCCTGCGCCTGCTCGCGGAAATCCGCGCCCGCGCCGCCACGCGCCAGGCCGCTGTGCTGGTGGTGCTGGATGAAAACGACGACACCGCGCGGATCAATGCGCTGGACCTTGGGGCCAATGACGTGATTGCCGACGGTTTCCATGCCGAAGAGGCAGTGCTGCGGCTCGATAAGATGATTGCCCGTAAGCGCCTGACCGATCGCCTGCGCCAGAAAGTCGAAGACGGTCTGACCGCCTCGGTCACCGACCCGCTGACCGGCCTGTTCAACCGCCGTTACGCGATGCCGCATCTGGACAACATGGCGCAACGCGCCACCGGGCACAGCGACCAGACCGGCGATTTTGCCGTGATGCTGGCCGATCTCGACCACTTCAAAGAGGTGAATGACAAATATGGCCACGCTGCTGGCGACATCGTGCTGGCCGAGATTGCCCGCCGCATGCGCGCCAACATCAAATCCGCTGATCTGATTGCCCGCATGGGCGGCGAGGAATTCCTTGTGGTGGTGCAGACCGACAACCGCGAAAGCGCGGCCAAAGTGGCCCAACGCCTCTGTGATGTGGTGCGCGCGGAACCGGTTTATCTGCGCGGCCGCGACATCCAGATCCCTGTGACCGTCAGCATCGGCGTCGCCATGGGCAGCGACATGCTGGCAGCCAGGAAAGTCAAATTTGGCCGCGGCGAAGACAGCCTGGCCAGCGCCCTGATCGATCAGGCGGATCAGGCGCTTTACGGCGCCAAGGCAGACGGGCGCGACAAGGTGCTGCTGTCGTTCGCTGCGGCTTAAATCAAGCGCCGTAGGGGGCGCGGCCCCCGCCCCATCCTGTGATGGGGCTCCCCCGGGATATTTGCTGACTGATGAAGATCAGGGCTGTTTGGGCGGACGTTGCTTTCCATCCTTGGGCGGATGTTTCTTATTTTTGCGCCCTTTCTCCAGCACGTCTTGAAGCCGGTCGGCATAGGCCGCGCGCTCCGCATCACTCATCGACAGGATTTTCTGCAGAAACACCTCACGGGCCACTTTGCGACGATTTTCGCTTGCCTGATCCAACGTCATGACCAAGTCGCGCAGCGCCGCCTCGTCAAACGGGCTGGTCCGCAACACCGCGAGCGCCTCTTTGTAATGTTGATGGTTTGCCCGATGATCCACGTCACCTTTACGGTAGGCGTCCCGGATCGCACGGCCGACTTCGCGCTTGTCATCAAAGGTCAGCGCCTTGATGTGGGGAGAGCCGTATCGGTCTGACACCGGGGGTTTTGATCCATGTCCGCGGATGCTGATCGCAGCGCCGCCAACAACGCCAATGATCAACAGGTTCAAGGCCAGCGATCCGATGAGGAGCGCACGGGTCAAGCGGCGGGGTTTAGGGGTGGGCAATTCGCTTTTTGGCTCAGTCATGCTCACTCCTCCGCTGTAAAATCAAAGGCATAGGTATCATCCAGATCAGAGAGATAGCTTTGAGCGGTCTCTCCATAAATATCAAGGCCCAGGGTGTCCTGCATAAAAGTTGTGCCAGACGCGACGCCGATCCAGACACCGGCCACCCCAGCCATAGCCACGCCACTGAGCGCGGGCCAGCCGCCGACGGCCGCCACCAACGCGGCCCAAAGGCTTGGTCGCGACGGTGGTGCAGCCGGGACAGGTTCCGCAACCTGGAGCCCTTCGGCCTCACTCAGCACCCGTGCCAGAAGGTCCGGCGACGGGGTGGCGCGGCTGTCATTTCGGGCCGCTGCAAACAGATCGTCCAGCATATCGTCGTCAAACTTCTCAGCCATCGGTATACCCCAGTGCCTCGCGCTGGCTGGCCAAAGCCTGTGCCAACGCCCGTTTACCCCGCGCCGTGAGGCTTTCCACCGCCTCGACGCTGATCTCCATGATCTCCGCAATCTCGGGATTGCTTTGACCTTCTATGTGCCGCAGCACCACTGCCTGCCGTTGCCGGTCCGGCAAAGTGGCCAGCGCGTTTTGCAAAGCATCCGCACGGGCGCGGTCCTGTATTTCTTGGGCCGCCGATTTGGCCCCGTCTTCCGGTTCTGGAATGGCATCCAGCGCCACCCCTTTTGTCTTACGCAACCGGTCGGTGCACAGATTGGCGGTCACGCGATACAGCCAGGTTGTCACCTTGGCCTCACCCTGCCGCCAGTCAGGCGCCTGCTTGAACAGCCGGATCATGGCCTCTTGTGCCACATCTTCGGCCTCTGCCCGATCCCCCAACATTCGGAAGGCATGCGCAAAGGCGCGCGGCGTCAACCGCAGCGTCAATGTCCGCGCCGCCGCTCCGTCGCCGTTGGCATAAAGCACCAACAAGGCGTCGTCCGGCGTGTCCTCCTGTTGATCGTAAGGCATCGTCATAGTCTCGATGGCTAGCCTCTCATGGGCGGTTGTGCAATCGGTCCGGTTTGGGCGGCCCTAAGACCGCCCACCGTGAGTGGGATCAGTTTTCCTGCGTGTCGCCACGCTTTTTGAAGCCACGCGCTTCTTTGGCAGCATCCCATTCTTCCTGTGAAATCGTGCCGTCGCCATTGGTGTCGAGCTTCTTAAACATCTCCGCCTTACGCTCAGAGCGCTTGGTCTTGCGCTCTGCCTGCGCGGTTTCGAACTCGGCTTTGGAAATCTTGCCATCGCCGTCTGTGTCAAACTTCTCCAACATCTTGGCGGTGCGGTCGCCTTTGGGCTTCATCTCATCCACGCTCAACTGCCCGTCACCGTTGGCGTCCATCCGGCTGATCATGCGATCCAGCTTCTGGACCATCCGCTCGTTGCCTTGGGATTCGGCAAAAGCGGTCAGCTCTTCTTTGGTGATCACCCCGTCGCCGTTGGCGTCAATGCCGGCAAAACGCTCTGCAGCCTTCGCCTGCAGATCTTCAGCGGTGATAAATCCGTCGCCATTGGTGTCGAGCTGCTCAAAGCTGGGCATCTGCCCGCGCATGTGGCGCATCTTGCCGCCTTCTTTGGCGGAAGCGGATACGGCGGTCACACCCAGGGCTGCAATCACTACGGCGCTGATCATCATTGTGCTCTTCATGGTGGTCTCCTTTTGGGCCTGTCTCATGGTTGTCTGCGTCGGCTCATTGCCTGTTCAGTGATGGTAAAACGCGGCGCCCCAGGGTTTCCGTCGCACTTTCTCAATCTTTTTTGGCAAGGCAGAATACGGGGGGCTTTTGCGACATCGCGACGCAAGTCAGATTGCCCCCTTCCATGTTGGCGCAAACCGACACATCTTGGCCACGCGAGCACCGAGGGGAAACGTGATGAGTGAAACCAATATGTCTGATGCGGTCATGGCCGAAGAGGACCGCCCAATGAAGCAAGCCTTGTATCGGGGTTGGCGCCGGAAATGCCCAAATTGTGGGACAGGCCCGATGCTTAAGGGCTATCTGAAAGTCCGCGACCATTGTCCGGTCTGCAAAGAGGACCTGAGTCACCACCGCGCCGATGACGGCCCGGCTTATCTGACGATTCTTGTGGTCGGCCACCTGCTGGCCCCGCTTTTGCACGTGGCCTTTGTGCATTGGCGGCCTGACCCGTTCATTCTTTTCACCGTTTTTTCGGTTGGCTGCGTCGGGCTCTCGCTCTACCTTCTGCCGAGATTGAAGGGATGTGTGGTCGCCTTCCAATGGGCGCGCCGGATGCACGGGTTCAAATAGAACCCGGCCACCCCATCCTGTGAGGGGAGCACAGCATGACACACGCCACCACAGTGGACAAAACCGCGATCCGCAACGCCGCCACGGTGATTGTGCTCAGAGATCGGGACAGCAATCCGCAAATCCTGATGGGCCAGCGCGGCGCCAACGCGGCTTTTATGCCCAACAAGGTGGTGTTCCCCGGCGGGGCGGTGGACCTTGAGGATGCCGACATCCCGCTGGCCGCGCCGATTTCCGACTTCTGCAGCCAGCGCTTGCTGGAAGACCGGCGCGAGGACACAAGCGAACGTATCGTGCATGCGCTGGCCGTTGCTGCCATCCGCGAGCTCTGGGAAGAGACCGGCCTGATCCTTGGCACCCAAGGCAATTGGTCGATCACCCCACCAGCGGATTGGGAAACCTACGCAGCCACCGGCCATGTGCCCACCGCCGAAGCGCTGCAATTTGTCTTCCGCGCCATCACCCCACCTGGCCGACCGCGCCGCTTTGATGCGCGATTCTTTTTGTTGGATGCAGACGAAATCACCAGCGATCTGGATGACTTCTCCGCCGCCTGCGAAGAGCTCTCCCACCTGCAGTGGATCCCCCTCAAAGAGGCCCGCAGCTTTGATTTGCCCTTCATCACCGAGGTGGTTTTGGCCGAGATTGAAGCCCGCGTGACCGATCGCACCCCACCTGAAGCCGTGCCCTTCTTCCGCAATGATGACGAAGAAAGCCTGTTCCTGCGCCTGAAAGGCCGCCTGCCGGATCTGAACGGCCGCGACGATTAGGCGAGCAAAATCAGCGTCAGGATCGACACCGCCAAAAGCGCCATGCCGAGGTATTCGCGGCGGCTGATGGTCTCCTTGAAGATCAGCACCGTGCCGAGGATGCCAAACACCAGCTCAATCTGCCCCACCGCTTTTACATAAGCCGCATTTTGCAGCGTGAAGGCGGTGAACCAGCAAAACGTGCCCGCCATGCTTGTCAGTCCAATGAACCCCGCGCTGCGCCAGGCCGACAACACACGGCCCACTTCCCCGGGCTCGCGCACCATGAGCCATAGCCACATGCTGAACATCTGCATCAGTGTCACGGCGGCCAAAGTCACCAAGGCACGCAACAACGGCGCATCGGCGGCCACCTCAAGCGACGCCCCGCGATAACATACGGCAGACACCCCAAACAGCGCCCCCGCCACCAGGCCCAGCGCGGCCGAAGGTGTCAAAACCCGCCGCCAGCCGGTTGCCTCGGCCTCAATCGGGCCGGACAGCACCAATACTCCAGCCACACCAATGGTGATCGCAATCAACCCCACGCCGGAAATGGTTTCAGACAACAGCACCAAGCCAATCAACGCCGTGAAAAACACTTCGCTTTTGATGAAGGCCATGCCGACGGCAAAGTTGCGCCGCCCAAACAGCATCACCGTGCAGACGGTTGCTGTGATCTGGGCCGCGCCACCCATGGCGCCAAACAGCCAAAAGCTTGGCGTGACATCCGGCAAGGTCACACGGCCCGTGGCCACCAGCGTCGCCAGAACGGCAGCAGCAATGGGCGCGGAATAGACAAACCGCGCAAAGGTCGCGCCCGCGGCGGACAAAGACACCTGCGCCAGATGTTTTTGCAACATGAAGCGCACAGTTTGAAAGGCGGCGGCGGCGACGGAGGCGATGATCCAGAGTTCCATGGCCGCCTTGATGCCAATAGCTTAGCCGATTGTCACGCGCCTCGCGGAAAACAGTTGTTAGCCGTTTGCCTGATATTGCGCTTCAAGAGTTAAGCCCTTTTCTTTTAGGTGGAGATGTCAGCTTCCTTTTGACATAACTCACAAAGCCAACCACAAAACCAATAGTGACGAAAAGCACTACCGCTAAGCCAATCAATAACTCCATTTCAAACGGCCCCTCAACCTGAGCCAGGCGCAGCTATTCGTTAGATTTCTTGCCCAGCAGTAAATCGCTCAGCTGCAAACTAGTGACTTGTCTCACATACCGCAAAGATCATCAGCAAGTTCTTGCTGCGATTGCTGCAAAACGCCCATACCGTCATTTTGCAGGCATACATTCCAATCTCAACCAAGACTAACCATCCCGTTTCCAAAGCGGATGGGCCACCGGGTCTTTGCGCCGCCAGAAAAACTGCCGAAACACCTCGCCATAAGAGGCAAAATAATAGCCGTCGTTGCGCGAGAGGTACCGCTCCCGATTGCTGCGAAACAGCTCCGGCAGGCGATACCACGGCATCTTGGGATGCATGTGATGCACCACATGCAGATTGTTGTTCAGGAAAACCCACGCCAGCGGTCCGCGATCCTCAATGATCACCGTCCGCCCGCGCGCCCGCTCATGCGCCTGATGCTCCAAAAAAGTGCGGATTTTGAGGATCGACAGCGCCGCATAAGCACAAATCAGATAGGCCCAGATCGGCATCGACCCAAAGGCGTGCATCCACCACACGACCGACATCACCGCAGGCACATGCCACAGCCAGCCGGCCAAAACTCGACGATCCCCGCCCAAGATCGCCCTCCAATCACTCACCATAAAACAGACCTGCCCCACCAGCGGCCCCACCAACAACCGCCCCACCAGCGTGTTGTTGAACAAGAGCACAGCCTGCCGCCATTTGGGCAAGCTCTGCCAGTCTTCTGCATAGAGGTAATTGCTCTCTGGATCATCATAGGGATCGGTCAACTTGCTGTCCAAATGGTGATCCAGATGGGTGTCTTTGAAGCGCAGGTAAGGCACAAACAAACCAATCGCCGGAAACACCAGCGCTGCATTCAACACTTTGTTTTGAAACGGATGTCCATGCAGCACCTCATGACTTAACGAGCTGTGCAATGCCAGCGCGACAATCGTCAGCGCCATGCCCAAAGGCAGCCAAAGCTGTGCTGCCCAAACTGTACCCAAAGCATATAGCCCGTAGCAACCTGCCACCAAAACAAGTGTGGGCCACTCCACTTTGGGCAAGCGTTGCTCAGCCATGCTGTCGCCCCCAGCGCACGCGGGACCAGATCCGCTCGTAAATCACATACATGCTAAATCCCAATCCGCTGTTGATCAGCGCCATCTTTCCCCCAAGAGCCGCTGATCCGGTGGCCAATATCCCCACCACGGACATCGAGATGATGCCGATCACATTCCAAATCACCGCTTTCACGATGGAGCGTTTTTGTGTGTCCATTGCGCCGTCCCGTGCGTCTGTCTTCACAGATGTGTTACCGACAAAAAAGGCGTTGCAGAATTCTGTATCTGATTAACAAAACTCGACAACTGTGATATTTGTCACCACATGATTGAAAATATCGACAAACGTCTGCGGGCAGATCAATTCCGCAAGCGCCTGGCCACCGCCATGCGCAACAAAGACACCACCCAAGCTGGCCTGGCTCGCAGCATCGGCGTGGACCGCTCCACCATCAGCCAATTGCTGAAGGACCAGGGCGCGCGTCTGCCGAATGCACAAGTCGTGGGCGAATGCGCCGCTGCGCTTGGGGTTTCTGCGGATTGGCTGCTCTCGCTTACCGACCGCCCTGAAAACACCGCCGATATTCTCGCCAACGCGTTGACCGTCACCAAAGCCCCGCGCGCCTTGGTGGATGAACAGATCTTTGCCTGGCATCAGGAGGCGGCGGGCTACAAAATCCGCCACGTGCCTGCCGGGCTGCCAGATATGCTCAAAACCAACGAGATGCTGGACTGGGAATATGCACCCCATCTGGGCCGGACCACGGAACAGGCGATCAACGCCTCACGCGACCGCCTCAATTGGATGCGCGAGTCGCAATCGGACTACGAAATAGCCCTGCCGATGCATGAAATGTCGGCCTTTGCCCGTGGCGAAGGCTATTACGCAGGCCTGCCCGAAGATTTGCGCGCGCAACAACTCGATCACTTCGCCGATCTGAGCGCACAGCTCTACCCGCGCCTGCGCCTCTACCTGTTTGACGCCCGCCGCCTCTATTCCAGCCCGATCACCGTCTTTGGCCCCCTGCTCGCAGTGCTCTATCTGGGCCGCAATTACCTCGCCTTCCGAGACCGCGAACGTGTCACCAGCTTCACGGAGCACTTCGACGACCTGATCCGCCAAGCCGACGTCACCGCTCGCCAAATCCCGGATCACGTCGCAGCCCTCAAATCCGCTCTATAAACCCACGCGGTGGTCCAGCCAGTAAACGCGCCCCCGCCCCGCTTCTTCTTGCCAAAAATATCCTGGGGGAGTCACAGCCCCGCTGTGACGGGGGCAACGCCCCCTTTCGCCCTCTTGCAAACCGCGCCTAGACCTTTGGATCCGGGTTCACCGTAAACCCATCCACGGCTATCACCTGCCCGCTCACCAGCCGCGCCTTGTCGCTGCACAAAAACAGCGCCATCTCCGCCACATCCTGCCCTTCAATGAAGGACCCCATTGCGGTGCCGGAGGCATAGCCCTCATAAACCGCGTCCCGCGTCATGCCTTTGGCTTCTGCCTCACGTGCCAATACCCCTTCCATACGCGGCCCTTCCACCGCGCCAGGACAAATCACATTGGCCCGCACGCCAAACGGCCCCAGCTCCATCGCCAGCGTTTTGGTCAGACCAATAACGGCCCATTTTGCCGCCGCATATGGCGCGCGATAAGGATAGCCAAATTGCCCAGCCGTGGAAGACGTCACCACAATCGCGCCCTGCCCAGCCGCCTTCATCATCGGCGCCGCATATTTGGCGGCCAGAAACGCCCCTTCGAGATTGACCGCCACGCAGGCCTGCCAATCTTGAAGGTTTATCTCCTCCACCGCCGCTGTTGGCCCGGCGACACCAGCATTTGCGCAAAGCGCATCCAGCCCACCCCAGGCCTCACTAATCTCGGAAAACAGCGCGGATACAGCCGCTTCATCCGTCACGTCCACCTGCGACCGACGCCACCCTGCTGGCACCTCTGCCAAAGCCGTCGCATCCACATCCGCAACCCAAACCTGCCAGCCATCGCGGTCAAACACCTCCGCCATAGCCCGCCCAACACCGGACGCGCCTGCGGTGATCAGAACCCGCCCCGTCATCGGGGCTGCCCGACGTAACGCCCGAGCCCCTCCGGCGCGGGCAAATCCGCCTGCGCCTCGCTGATCATCTTCAGGTTGGCGGCAATTTCCGGACTGAACGGCGCGGGTCGCCGGGTTTCAAGGCTTACGTGGATCAGGATATGCTCCCCCGTGGCCAGCAGCTTTTCGCCTGCATACATCTCATGCCAGAGGTGCATCTTCTTGCCCTCCGCCATCAGCACCCGCGTCCGCACGTCAATCACACTGCCCAGATGGGTCTCGTCAATGTGCCGGATATGCGTCTCCGCCGTGAAGAAGCTGCCCCCGGTCGCGATGTAGTCCTGATCACAACCAATGATCTCCATAAGCCGGTCGCTGGCATCGGCAAAAGCCTGCAGATACCGGCTTTCGGTCATATGCCCGTTGTAATCCAACCAATCCACCGGCACCGCGCGGCGCACGGTCACGATGGGTTGCGTCGGGTTGGCTATGTCGCTGGCCCTTCGCACCATACCAGCCGCCGCTGAGAGCTTGACGTCGTGCTGGTTGAGCACTGCGCCAGATGCAAAATCCTGCGTTTTGAGCGCGCGCATCATGGCAACAAGGTTGTTGTCACGTATCCGCTCCATTTCCCGGATTGTCAAATGGCCGGACTGCGCGTCACTTTGCCCGGCAATCAAATCCACCAACTCGTCGGTGAACTCCGGTACATCCATCAGCTTGGTCCAGGGCCACTCCAGCGCCGGGCCAAACTGCGCCATGAAGTGCTTCATCCCGGCCTCGCCTCCGGCCACGCGATAGGTGTCAAACAGCCCCATCTGCGCCCAACGGATGCCAAACCCCATGCGGATGGCCTCATCGATCTCTTCCGTGGTGGCAATGCCATCTTTCACCAGCCAAAGCGCCTCACGCCACACCGCCTCAAGGAAGCGATCCGCAATATGCGCATCAATTTCTTTGCGTACATGCAACGGGAACATGCCCACACCCTTGAGCGTCTCCTTGGCGCGTTCGATCAGGTCAGGCGCGTTCTTCTCGGTTGGCACCAGCTCCACCAGCGGCATCAGGTAGACCGGGTTAAACGGATGTGTAACCACAATCTGCTCGGGACGGGAGGCACAGCCCTGAAGCTCGCTGGGTTTAAACCCGCTGGTCGAGCTGCCCAAAATCGCCTCAGGATCACAATGTTCCTGCAGCGTCTGATAAACCTTCCGCTTGAGCTCCAACCGCTCTGGCACGCTCTCCTGAATCCAGCTTGCCCCAGCCACGGCCTCAGACATGGTCTCATGAAAGCTCAGCGTGCCTTCAGCGGGTAAAGCCGTGTCGCTCAACCCCGGCAAAGACACCCGCGAATTGGCAATCACCTCGCCAATCTTGCGCTCCGCCTCCGGATCCGGGTCAAAAACCCGCACATCCCAGCCATTGAGCAAAAACCGCGCCGCCCATCCGCCGCCAATCACCCCACCGCCAATAATCGCTGCCGTTGCCATGCTCAGTTCTTTCCTTCATCACAGCGCACCAGATTTGCGGTCACGCCACTTTCATTCAAAATCAAAAGCCGGTCCTCAAAGGTCACGAGGAACATCTGCGTCTCGCTGTAGGCATAGCCCGCATCCAGACAATCTGTAGTCAGCGCCCAGCTGTTGGCCATGCCGGTGGGCTGGATCGTGCGGATGTTACAGCTCCACTCGATGCCAAAGAAGCCATCGCGTCCGTACCGGGTTGGGGTTTCGTCACCGACATCTCCGGCCCGCGCGCACCAGGAGGCATTGCCGGTCCAATAGCCTTCCCAAAGCGGGCGCTCTTCTGCCGCCAAGGGCGCAGCAACCAAAATCGCAATCAGGGCTGTTCCAAATCTCTGTGTCATCCTCTTCCCTTTCCGCAGGAAACGGGTCGCCGCACGCGCCCTCCGCATCATAGCGTCCCCTCAAAAGGAGCGCTTACATGACCATCCAGTTTCACCCACTGCCCGCCGATCACGTGGACGCCATCCGCAACAGCCGCATCGACGCCTACGGCAACACCGTTGAGATCGCGATCAGCGATGGGGACGGCATTCCCTGCCGATCCTGTCTGAAGATCACGCCCAAGGGCGCACGCTTCCTGATCCTCGCGCATCGCCCGTTTGAAGGCCAAAATGCCTACACCGAGACCGGGCCGATCTTTCTCTGCGAAAGCTGTGCGGGCACCGCGCCGTCCAGCACCCTGCCCGACATCCTGACCGCACCGACCTACATTGTGCGCGGCTACTCTGCGGACGAACGCATTGTCTATGGCACGGGGCAAGTGACCCCGACCGCGGACATCGCGAGTTACGCCGAAAGCCTGCTCGCCCGCGCGGACATTGCCTTTGTGGATGTGCGCAGCGCGTCCAACAACTGCTTTCTGTGTCGGGTGAAGGCGGCATAAATCACTCTTCGGCAATTCACCTTTGCCCGTTTCGCGAAGCGGACCGGGCAGCGCCCGACCCTCCCCACGGGAGGGCGCCTTTGGCACCCCCCCAGGGTCAGGCGCTGCCCTAAACGTTAATTTTCGCACGTTGGAGAAAATGCCAAAATGCGCACCTCCGCAAAACAGCCGCGATACAGACAAAATACCGACGTGTTGCGCCGCTCCGCCCAATCGCCCCAAACCGCCGGTATTAAAGCCAACGTGCGCAGCTGTTGCCGCAACGCTCACCCTTGCGGCGCCCGCTTCACCAGCCCCAATTTCTCGCGCACTTCCGCAGGTCCAATCACCCGCGCGCCCATGTTTTCAATGATGGTGCCTGCACGTTCCACCAGTTGCCAGTTCTGCGCCAACTCCCCTTTGCCAAGCCACAAATTGTCTTCCAGCCCAACCCGCACATTGCCGCCCGCCAGCACCGCTGCCGCCACATAAGCCATCTGATTGCGGCCCAGCGAGAACGCGCTAAACGTCCACTCGTCCGGCACGTTGTTGACCATCGCCATAAAGGTGTTGAGGTCATCCGGCGCGCCCCATGGCACGCCCATACACAACTGCACCAGCGCATCAGGCGCCAGCACACCCTCTTTCACAAGCTCCTTGGCAAACCACAGATGTCCGGTGTCAAAAGCCTCAATCTCGGGCTTAACCCCCAGATCGGTCATCATTTTTCCCATGCTGCGCAACATGCCTGGCGTGTTGGTCATCACATAATCGGCTTCGGCAAAATTCATCGTGCCGCAATCCAATGTGCAGATCTCCGGCACGCATTCTGCCACATGTGCCACCCGCTCCGTGGCCCCCACCATATCTGTGCCATCCACGGTGGGCAGCGGGCTTTCCACACCGCCAAACACAATGTCACCGCCCATGCCCGCAGTCAGGTTCAACACCATGTCCACCTCGCTGTCGCGGATGCGATCGGTGACTTCGCGATAATAACCAAGATCGCGGCTTGGTGCGCCGGTCTCCGGATCACGCACGTGGCAATGCACCACCGCTGCGCCAGCCTTGGCGGCGGCAATCGCGCTGTCGGCAATCTGCTTCGGACTGCGCGGCACATGAGGGCTGCGGTCCTGCGTGCCACCCGATCCGGTCACGGCACAGGTGATGAAAACCTCGCGGTTCATTTGCAAAGGCATGGCGATTCCTTTCGTGTTCCTTGCCCAAGCGTACCGCACTTGCCGCGCAACACTTTTCATTTTACGAAAAAAATATGTCTATTTCCGTAGAATCCAGCGTTTTCCGCCACGACCCGGCTCCTTTGAACGTCGCCATTCTGGTGCTGGATGACTGCAACACGCTCAGCTTCGCCGCCGCCGTGGACCCAATGCGTGCCGCCAACCGACGCGCCGGAAAAACCCTGTTTGACTGGAAGTTTTACACCGCCACCGAGGCCCCAGCATCGCTCACAAGCGGATTACAAATCAACGGCTTAGCCATTGACCAACTGCTGCGCTGCGACCTCTTGTTGGTTGTGGCTGGCTTTCGATTGGAAGAGCAAGCCACACCGCGTCTATCGGCCTCCCTGCGACGCATCTATGCCACCGGCACCAGCATCGCCGCCATCGACGGTGGCCCGTGGATTCTGGCAGAAGCCGGCCTTTTGGACGGCCACAACGCCACCACCCACTGGGAGGACATCGAGAATTTTTCCCAACTATTCCCAAAGGTTACAACGCTCAGAGACCGCTTCTGCATCTCCGATCGCATCGCCACATCCGGCGGCGCCAGCCCCTGCATCGACATGATGCTCTACCTTATTGAGACCCGCTACGGCGCGGATCTCGCCCGCCGCGTCAGCAGCGCCTTTGTCTACGACCCCATGCCCGCCAGCGCCCAACGTCCCATCTCCATCCCCCGCGCGATCCATCATCACCCCAAGGTGATCAAGGCGCTGAACCTCATGGGGCAAACCTTGGACGCGCCGCTCTCCATCCCAGAAATCGCAACAAAAACAGGGCTTTCCACACGCACTTTGGAACTCAACTTTCAAACCCACCTGCGCAAGTCGCCGCAAGCGGTCTACCTGACCATGCGCCTCGAAGAGGCTCTGCGCCTCGCGACAGACACGCAAACCCCGGTGCGCGACATCTCCTTGGCCACAGGCTTCAACAGCCCCACAAGCTTTGCCCGCGCCTTCAAAGCCGCGCATGGCACTTCTGTACGATCCTTACGCAACAAACGTCAGTAAGCCACTGATTTTATGAGGTTCTAGCGTGCCACCGCCAACAAGCCGTCCACATTCAGATGGGCCTCGATGTGATCGGCCAAGCGGTCCAACACCGCTTCCACCGTGGCGTCATAGCCTTCGTTGCCCACTTCTGCGCCCAATGCAGCCAACCACGCCCGCCGGAATCCGTCGTCCCGGAACATGCCGTGCAGATAGCTGCCGGACACACGTCCATCCGAGGAGACCGCCCCCTCATCACGCCCATCCACGGTGGCAAACGACCGTGCCCGATCTGCCCCATCCGTGCGCCCGATATGGATTTCATAGCCCCGAAACGCCTGCCCCGACGCCACATGCTGTGCGGCGGTTTCCGTCAAACGCTTGTCCGGTGTCATCTCCGTAACCACATCCAGCAGGCCCAGACCTTCCGTCGTGCCAGCTGCACCTTCGATGCCGTTCGGATCGCGAACTTCGCGGCCAAGCATTTGATATCCGCCACAAATCCCCAGTACATGGCCGCCACGACGTACATGCGCCAGAAGGTCCACATCCCAGCCTTGGTCTCGCAGAAACGCCAGATCGCCGCGTGTGGATTTGCTGCCTGGAATGATCACCACATCCGTGTCGCCCGGAATCGGCTCCCCTGCCCGCAACATCGTCAACGACACGCCCGGCTCCTGCGCCAGCGGGTCGAGATCGTCAAAATTCGCAATTCGCGAAAGGCCAAGGCAAACTACATTCAACCCGCCCGCCTTTTTGGCGTTCCTGATGTCGAGCGCATCTTCGGCGGGCAATTTCCAGGCCTCACCGAAATACGGCAACACGCCAAAACCCGCCCAGCCGGTCGTGTCTTTAATCAGCTCGTAACCATCATCAAACAAACTTGGGTCACCGCGAAATTTGTTCACAAGGAAGCCCGCCACCAGCGCCGCGTCCTCTTTGGAAATCACCGCCTGCGTGCCAACGATCTGCGCGATCACACCGCCCCGGTCGATGTCTCCGGCCAAAATCACCGGCACATCCGCCGCCTGTGCAAAGCCCATATTGGCAATGTCTCCCTTGCGCAGGTTGACCTCCGCCGGGCTGCCCGCGCCCTCGACAATCACCAGATCATTATTTGATTTCAGTCGGTTGAAGCTCTCAAGAACCGCTTCCATCAGCTGTGGTTTTAACTTCGCATACTCCCGCGCCTTCACCGTGGTTAGCCGTTTGCCTTGCACCACAACCTGAGACCCCACATCGGTCTCTGGCTTCAACAGCACCGGGTTCATATCCACCGTTAACGCTTTGCCACAAGCCAAAGCCTGCAACGCCTGCGCCCGGCCAATCTCGCCGCCGTCGCTGGTCACGGCGGCATTATTGGACATGTTTTGCGGCTTAAACGGTGCCACAGACAGCCCCCGCCGCGCCGCCGCCCGACACAGCCCCGCCACCAACATCGACTTACCGACATTGGAGCCCGTGCCTTGAATCATAAGTGCTTTGGTCACGTCACACCTGCTTGGGCAAAAACGCCTCAACGGCTGCGGAAGCGATCACCAACACATTGCCGTCATCCGGATTGGTCACATTCATACCGCCAAACAAAGCTTTCACTGCAGCCCGGCCACGCGGCAATTTCTCCACCAATGAAGCACAATCCACTTTCTCCGGCTCCTGCACGCCAACGGTCACCTGCACCCGCATCTCTTTGAGGTCTTTGCCCAACGCGGCAAACATCGGGATCGCAGAATGGCGGATCGCATCCTCAATCGCCCGCGCCGCGGCCTTGGTATAGTCCTGACCATATTGATCGTTGCCCATGCCCATTTCGATAATGAAGCGCTTATCGCTCATGCCGCCACCTCCACGTCCAGCGCCACAGAGATAGCCACATTGGCAATCACGGTTGGGTTGTCACCATCTTCACGCGGCACATCAAGACCGCCTTTCACTGGTTTTACAGTGACTTGTCCATAAGGGAAGATCGCGGCGATCACCTCCGCGTCGATCTTCTCAGGCTGCTGCACCGCGACTTCGACCGTGATGATCATCTCAGATTTGTCTTTACCAAACAGCTCCGCAAGATTGATCGAGTTGTGCCACAACGCGTCTTTCACAGCCCGGGATGCAGCTTCTGTATAGTCCAGCCGCCGTAGCGACGAGCCCATGCCAAATTCGGTGAGTAGGCGTTTTATCATGTTGATTTACCTTTGAAACATGAACGGACAAAAACAATCACGGCGATAAGAACGATGACAAGTTCGACCTTAAACGTCCAATGTGCCATGAAAGATTTGATCCAATGATCATGTGTGGCCTGCACGGGCACAAGCGTCGTGGTGCCGTCAAAAAACGGCCAGCCCCAGCTTACTTTCCCGGCTATGCTGTCCAACATCAGGTGGAATAGTGCACCAACGCCAACGGCTGAGACGAAAGGCTTCCTTAAAGCTAGACCGGCCAGCAACAGACCGGCCCATACTATTGGGCGATGGGTCAGATACTCATGGTGATGCGTGCCGCGATTGTCCACCAAATGAAACCAAAGCATATCCAAATCTGGGGCGATACTCCCGATCAGAATTCCCCAGAAAACAGCTTTGGAAACACCGGCTGCCTGTGCGCTCTTAGCGGCAAGATAGCCAGCCGGCAGGTGCGCAACCATCATGGTTAGAATTCCACTCCAGCCTGTGCCTTGATCCCATCCCGGAACGGATGTTTCACCAAACTCATCTCGGTCACCAAATCCGCCGCCTCAATCAGCTCCGGCTTGGCATTGCGCCCGGTCAACAGCACATGGGTCATCTCTGGCTTCTCGCTCAGAAGGAAATCGACCACGTCGTCAATGTTCAGATAGTCGTTGCGCAGCGCGATGTTGATTTCATCGAGCATTACAAACCGGTTCGCCGGATCGCGGATCAGCTGTTTTGCCAGCTCCCAGCCCGCTTCGGCCTTGGCGATGTCACGCTCGCGGTCCTGCGTTTCCCAGGTAAACCCTTCTCCGGAAACGTGAAATTTCACCTCTTCCGGAAAATGCTCTTCCAAAAACGCGCGTTCCCCCGTGGCCATCGCGCCCTTGATGAACTGCACCACAGCCACCGGCATCTCGTGCGCAATGCAGCGCATGATCATGCCAAAGCCGGAGGATGATTTGCCCTTGCCCGGCCCAGTGTGCACCATGATCAGACCCTTTTCCTCGGTCTTCGTGGCCATCATTCGGTCGCGTGCGGCTTTGATTTTCGCCATCTTGGCCTTGTGGCGTTCATTTTGTTCGACGCTATCAGACATCTGCCTCTCCGTTCCCGCTTGACTTAACCGCAATGATTGCCCATTCGGGATGTTGCTGGTTCCTGCTCATTTGAGCAGGTGAAAAGGGAATGTGAAACGGGCCCAACGTCAAGGCCCAAAGCGCAGCCGCCCCCGCGACCGTGACCGGAGAGGTCCACCACAGTCACTGGAGATATCCGGGAAGGCAGGTGGGCCGCAGGCAGATGCCGTAATCCGCAAGCCGGGAGACCTGCCAGCGGACATGACATGTACCGGACGGGGTGTTTCGGTGTCGGGCTGCCCAAGGGAGTCCCACGCCTGCCTTGTCCAGAAAAAGGACCGAACCCATGGCTGACGCATCTGCGCCTGTCGATCTGCTTGTCTGCACCTCTTGTCGTGCCGGACAGCCGACGGACGTCGAAGGCCCCCGCCCAGGCACGCAACTGTTTGACGACCTTTGCGCAGCGGACTTGCCTGACAATGTAACCGTGAAAGGCGTGGCCTGTTTTTCCAATTGTGACCAAGGCTGTTCGATCACAATCCGGGGCGGTGACGAGCGCTGGACTTATGTCTACGGCAACTTCACAGGAGCCGACGTTGATCTCGTTGCTGAAGGCGTCACCAAATACGCCGCCACTGCCGATGGTCTTGTGCCATGGCGCGAGCGGTCCACTCACTTTCGCAAAAATTGCATCGCGCGCATTCCACCACTGGAGACCCCTGAATGAGCACCCTTGAGAAACTCCCTGTCACTGTCATCACCGGTTTTCTCGGCTCCGGTAAAACCACTTTGGTGCGTGGCCTGATGCAGAAGCCACAGGGCAAACGCCTTGCCGTGATCGTAAATGAATTTGGCGATGTGGGTGTGGATGGCGAGATCCTGAAATCCTGCGCCATTCCAGATTGCCCGGCGGAAAATATTCTGGAGCTGGCCAACGGCTGCATCTGCTGCACCGTGGCGGATGATTTTATCCCAACCATCGAAGCATTGATGGCGCTGGAGCCGCGTCCAGAGCACATCCTGATTGAGACCTCCGGCCTTGCCTTGCCCAAGCCGCTTTTGAAGGCATTTGATTGGCCGGATATCCGCTCCAAGATCACCGTGGACGGCGTGATTGCACTGGCCGATGCCGAAGCCGTCGCCGATGGCCGGTTTGCCACCAACGTGGCAGCCGTGGATGCGCAGCGGGAAGCCGATGAAGGGTTGGATCACGAAACCCCGCTGTCCGAAGTGTTTCAGGATCAGATCAACTGCGCCGACATCGTGTTGTTGACCAAGCCTGACCTGGCCGGCCCCGACGGCACCGCCAAAGCCAAAGACATCGTGCTGAAAGCTGCCCCACGTGCGTTGCCAGTTGTCGAAGTGGCCGAAGGCGAAGTCGACCCTCGTGTGATTCTGGGCCTCGAAGCGGCTGCGGAAGACGACATTGATGCGCGTCCGTCCCATCACGAGGACCATCATCACCACCACGATCATGACCATGATAACGACGACGATCACCACCATCATCACGGCCATGACCACGATCACGATGCGTTCAACAGCATTGTGGTGGACGTACCGGAGCAAGCCGATCCAGCAGCTTTTGCGGCCAAGATTGAGAAAATGGCCAAAGATCAGAACATCTTGCGTGTCAAAGGCTATGCGGCTGTGACCGGCAAGCCGATGCGTCTGTTGGTGCAAGCGGTTGGTGCGCGGGTGCGTCATCAGTTCGACCGCCCGTGGAAACCCGAAGAAGGCCGCCAAGGCCGCATGGTCGTGATTGCCGAACAGGGTGACGTAAACGTCGAAGCGATCCGCGCAGCTCTGGTAGACTAAACCCCATGCACGTAGTCTTTCGCGAAAGCCACGGTCTGGATGAGGCCGACACACCAATGGATCTGGGTCAAACCCCGGCCGATTTGGTTGTGTTGTCCTTCTCTGACAGTGACCTCGGGGCTTTCGCGGCAGGCTGGCACCGCAGCAACGGCGACCTGCCCACGCTGCGATTGGCCAATCTGACAGCGCTCAAACATCCGCTGTCTGTGGACACCTACATCGAACAGACATTGGTGGGCGCCAAGGCCATCCTGATCCGTCTGATCGGCGGGATTTCCTACTGGCAATATGGCATCCAGCAGGTGCAGGCCCTGGCGCAGGAAAAAGGCATCGCCTTGTCGGTGTTGCCAGCCGACGGTCGGCCTGATGAGCGGTTGGACGAAGTCTCCACCCTGCCCGCCTCAACCCTGCACCGGCTCACGCATCTGTGTGACACCGGCGGCGCGATTGCGGCGCAGGCTGCATTGGCACAACTGGCTCTGGCAGCGGGGCTTTATGCCAAGCCGGTCTTGGGGTCCAAAGCCCTGCCCGATCATGGCGGATGGACACCGGAAGGCGGCCTCTGTGATCCGCTGGCGAACCGCGACACCGATAAACCGCTGATCGCCCTGACGTTTTACCGAGCCTATGTCAGTTCCGCCGACACAGCCCCGATCGAAGCGCTGTTTAATGAATTCCGCGGACGTGGCTTTGACGTGATTGGCCTGTTTGCGCCCTCGCTGAAAGTGCCGGGGTCAGCAACATGGTTGGCGGACACGCTCAAAGAGCTCTCCCCCGCTGCCATCCTAAACGCCACATCGTTCTCCGGCAAAGGTGACAGTGGCACCTCCCCCTTGGATGCCACCGATGCACCGGTGTTTCAGGTCGCGCTCGCCACCTCACGCAAAAAAGCCTGGTCCGAATCCGAGCGCGGCTTGGCGCCAGCCGACCTCGCCATGCATGTGGTTTTGCCCGAAGTCGACGGGCGCCTGTTTGCTGGCGTGAGTTCGTTCAAGGAACCGGGCAAGAAAGACCAAGCGCTGGAGTATTCCCGCTTTGCCCACCGCGCCTTGCCAGAACGCATTGCGGCGGTGGCCGACAAGGTTGAAGGCTGGGTGTCGCTTGCTCAGAAAGCCAATTCGGACAAACAGGTCGCCTGTGTTCTGAGCACCTATCCGGGCAAAGACTGGAACATGGCGCATGCGGTTGGGTTGGACCCTCTGGCCAGCGTCGAAGCTGTGCTTGGGGATTTGCAGGACGCTGGATTTCAGACCGCAACCGCCGACAAACTCGAAGACGCGCTGCTGACAGAAACCCTGTCTTGGTCTCTTACGGAATACCACGCCGCGTTGGCGACGCTCCCCGAAGCACTGCGCGACGACCTGACCGAAGTTTGGGGCGCTCCTGAAAACGACCCTAGATTTGCCGACGGCGCATTCCACTTCAAAGCCACCAACCACGGCAACGTGCTTGTGGCCTTGCAGCCCGAACGCGGCAGCGATCAGCAACGCGAAGATGAATACCACGATCTCTCCCGCGTGCCCCGCCACAGCTACGTCGCATTCTATCTTTGGCTGCGTCACGCGCTGAGTTCCGACGCGCTGATCCATGTTGGCGCCCACGGCACTCTGGAATGGCTACCGGGCAAATCCGTGGCGCTGTCCGCAGAATGCTGGCCCGAAGCGCTGATTGGCGATCTGCCGGTGATTTACCCGTTCATCGTCAACGACCCCGGTGAGGCCGCGCAAGCCAAACGCCGCATCAATGCGCTCACGCTTGGCCATGTGCCGCCTCCGCTCAAGCAATCCGCGACGCCAGAGCGGTTCGCCCGGTTGGAAACCATCCTGGATGAGTTCTCCAACGCAGACGGGCTGGACCCGAAACGCCGCGACCGGCTGCAAACCGACATTCGCGACGAGGCCGAAGCGCTTGGCTTGCAAGCGGAGTTGGGCCTGGACGACGCGACATCTCTGGCCGAAGCCATCACCCGCATCGACACGTTTGTCTGCGATATTAAAGAAAGCCAGTTTGGCGACGGCTTACATATCTATGGTCGCACACCGCCGACCGAAGGCAGCTTTGATGCCGCCCCTTCCGCGAATGCCGAGCGTGACGCGCTGATCAAAGCACTCGAAGGGAAGCGCATAGAGGCTGGCCCGTCCGGTTCGCCATATCGTGGCCGCCACGATGTGCTGCCCACAGGCCGCAACCTCTACACCACGGACCCGCGCTCGGTTCCGTCGCGGTCAGCTTATGCGCAGGGTGTGAAACTCGCCGAAGAACTGGTGCGCCGCCATCTGCAAGAGGAAGGCGACTACCCCAAAAACCTTATTGTGGACCTCTGGGGCTCCGCCACCATGCGCACGGCCGGCGAGGAATTTGCCATGGCGCTGCATCTGTTGGGTGCGAAACCTGTTTGGGACGAGGGCAGTGAGCGTGTATCTGGTGTGGAAATCTTGCCCATCGCGTTGCTGGACCGACCACGCATCGACGTCACCTTGAGGGTCTCGGGCCTGTTCCGCGACGTCTTCCCAACGCTCTCAACGCTTTTTGGCCAAGCCGTGAAAGCGCTCGCCGAACGCGACGAGGCCGCCGACTGGAACCCCTTTGCGGGCCGCATCACCGCTCCGCGCGTGTATGGCCCTGCGCCGGGCAGCTACGGCCTTGGCATGGGGCATGAGATCGAGAATTATTCGGATGAAGGCCGAAAATCCGCTGGCGAAGCCTGGCTCAACGCCTCGTCTTATGCGCTCGACACCGGCGAAGGTACCAAAGACCTTGATGGCATTCGCGACAGGGTTGGCGCAGCGGACAGTTTTGTGCACCTGCAAGACTTGCCGGAAACCGACGTGCTTGTGGCCTCAGATTATGCTGCGCACGAGGCAGGGTTTGCCGCGGCGCAAGCCATCACGGGCGGCAACGCAAACCTGTATCATGTCGACAACACCAACCCTGAAAACCCACGCGCGCGCAGCTTGACCGAGGAAATTGCCCGCGTGGTACATGCCCGCGCGACCAACCCGGATTGGCTTGCCGGGATGATGCGCCACGGCTTCCGTGGCGGTGCGGAGATCGCCGCAACGCTGGATCATATGGGCGCCTTTGCCAACTTGGCTGGTGCGGTGCCGCCGCGACTGTTTGACGCCTACCATGATGCCACTTTGGGCAACGACGAGATTGTCGCCTTCCTTGAGCGTGAAAACCCACAAGCGCTGGCCGCCATGCGCGATCGTTTTGCTGCGCTTCATGACGCCGGCCTATGGATCACCCGCCGCAACTCCATTCTTGCCAATCTGGAGCAGGCGTCATGAGCCGTCCGGACGCCAAAGGCCGGTGCCCCGGCGCCTACAAACCGATGATGTCCGGCGACGGTCTGGTGGTCCGGGTGCGCCCAGTGATGGCGCGACTGACACAGGACCAGGTTCTGGGCCTGTGCAAGATCGCGGAACAATTTGGCTCCGGCCTGATTGACCTGACCAGCCGCGCCAACTTGCAAATTCGTGGTGTCAAGGAAACGGATCACGAGGCAGTACTGGCCGCGCTGTACAAACTCGACCTGCTGCCAGACGATCCTGCCCTGGAGAGCCGTCGCAACATCCTGATCCCGCCAATGTGGCGTGAAGACGATGACACACATCGTGTGGCGTCCGAATTGGTCACACGCCTTGGCGAACTCCCAGACCTGCCGCCCAAAATGGGCTACGCCATCGACCTACAAGGCGGACCGCAACTCTCTGACAAATCAGCAGACTTCCGCTTTGAGCGTGACACCAATGGCGGCCTTATCCTACGCGCCGATGGCGCCTCTCGTGGTCGCGTTGTGACCGTGGACACCGCCATCGACGCCCTGTTGGAGATGGCGCGGTGGTTTGTTGACACGGATGGTCCGACCCGCCGCCGTATGGCAGCACATGTGGCTTTGACGCCTTTGCCTGCGGACTGGCAGGCCGTGCCCCCCGCCGCATTGCAAAAACCGCCAGTGCCCGGTGACACAGAAATTGGCGCCTTGTTTGGCGTGGCGTTTGGTCAGATCGAAGCAGCGCAACTGGCCAACCTGGTCACCGCAACCAAAGCAGAGGCGATGCGTGTCACCCCTTGGCGGTTGTTCCTGCTGGAAGGTACAGACATTGCGGAAACAGTTGCGTTCATTACCGACGCGCGTGACCCGCTGCTGTCTGTCGACGCCTGCCCTGGCGCGCCGTTGTGCAATTCCTCCACCGTGGAAACGCGCCAACTGGCCCGCCAACTGGCGAACCATCTGCCAACGCCCCTGCACGTTTCCGGCTGTGCCAAAGGCTGCGCCCTGCCACGCGCCTGTGCGACAACATTGGTCGGCAAGGACGGCGCATTTGATCTTGTGAAAGACGGCCGCCCATGGGATGCGCCTGTGAAAACCGGCCTCACGCCGAGCACCTTACTTGAAGCCCGAGGAGAGCTTTAGTGCCTTACGAATACGAAAAAAACGGTCAGGCGATCTATGATGAAAGTTTCGCCACCATCCGGCGCGAGGCCGATCTGGCCGGTTTTGACAAAGACGAAGAGCAAGTTGTGGTGCGCATGATTCACGCGGCCGGCATGGTTGGTTTGGAAAAACATGTGAAATTCACCCCCGGTATGGTCGCCGCTGCGCGCAAAGCCATGGAAGACGGCGCACCGATCTTCTGTGACGCGCGCATGGTCAGCGAGGGTGTGACCCGCCCACGCTTGCCTGCCGACAACGAGGTGATCTGCACCCTGCACGCCGAAGGCATCTATGAGCTGGCGGCCAAAATCGGCAACACCCGCTCCGCTGCCGCACTGGAGCATTGGCGTGACAAATTGGGCGGCGCGATCGTGGCGATTGGCAACGCGCCCACCGCGCTCTTTCACCTTTTGAACATGCTCGAAGATCCAGACTGCCCGCGCCCTGCCGCCATCATCGGCTGCCCGGTTGGGTTTGTAGGTGCGATGGAGAGCAAAGACGCGCTGTGGCAAGACCAACCGGTGCCCTGCATGATCGTGGAAGGCCGTCTTGGCGGCTCCGCCATGACTGTTGCTGCCATCAACGCCATCGCGAGCCGCAAAGAATGACCCAAACCGGCACAATTTACGGCGTTGGGCTTGGCCCCGGCGATCCCGACCTGATGAGCGTGCGCTCGCACCGCCTCATTACCAATGCCAAGCATGTTGCCTTCTTTCGCAAAGCAGGTCGCAAAGGTCAGGCGCGCGCGATTGTTGACGACATGTTGCCCGAAACGGCCGTTGAATTCCCGATGGAATATCCGGTCACCACGGAAATCTCCGTACATGATCCGCGCTACAATCAAGCGCTTTCGGCCTTCTATGAGGAGGTCACCCAACACCTGATATCGCTCGCCAAATCCGGTGAAGACGTGGTGGTGCTCTGCGAAGGCGACCCGTTCTTCTATGGCTCCTTCATGCACATTTATGCCCGTGTGCGCGACTTTGTTCCAACGCAGGTTGTGCCTGCGATCACCGGCATGTCCGGCGCCTGGACTGCCACCGAAGCCCCAATTACATGGGGCGACGACGTGCTGACCGTGCTGATGGGCACGTTGGACGAAGATAAACTCACCCGTCATATGGCTGACACGGACGCAATGGTGGTGATGAAAATTGGCACCAACTACGACAAGGTCATCCGGGCGCTGAAAGCCTCAAACCGCTATGAAGAAGCCTGGTTGGTGCAGTTTGCGACAATGGGCAAACAAAGCGTAAAGAAACTATCAGAAACGACAGACCACGGAACGCCCTATTTCTCGATCATTGTGGTGCACGGACAAGGACGGCGGCCATGAGCGGCTGGGTTCAGATTGTCGGCATTGGCCCCGGCGACGACGCGCTCGTGACCCCACAGGTGCAGGCCGCTTTGGCCGAGGCCACCGATGCGGTTGGGTATATTCCCTACGTGGAACGGGTGGCGCAAAACCCGCACCTGACCCTGCACCCGTCTGACAACCGCGTGGAGATCGACCGCTCCCGCCATGCTTTGGAAATGGCCTCCGAGGGCAAACGTGTGGTGGTGGTCAGTTCCGGCGATCCCGGCGTGTTTGCCATGGCGGCGGCAGTGTTTGAGGCGGTTGAGCACGGCGAGCCTGCGTGGCGCGATCTCGACATTCGCGTGCTGCCTGGCATCACCGCAATGCTCGCGGCATCTGCGGCTTGCGGTGCGCCACTAGGCCATGATTTCTGCGCCATCAACCTCAGCGACAACCTCAAACCATGGAAGCTGATCGAGAAGCGCTTGCGTCTGGCGGCCGAAGCTGATTTTGCCATGGCGTTTTACAATCCACGCTCGAAGTCTCGCCCGGAAGGCTTTGAAAAGGCGCTCAAAACACTCAAAGACAGCTGCGGCGACAATCGCCCCATGATCTTTGCCCGGAACGTCTCCCGCCCGGACCAAACGATCAAGATTGTGCCCTTGCAAGAGACCACGCCAGACATGGCTGACATGCGCACTGTTGTGCTTTTGGGGTCCAGCCTAACACGGATTATTGAGCGTGATGGCGCACCCATGATCTACACCCCGCGCTCGGTGGAGGCCTAGGTGACTTGGGGTGCCAGTCAAACGGCGACAAAGCGCAGCCAATCTGGACTGCGCCCGTCAACTTGTGACCCACTCCAGCACGGCATCCACAGTCGCGACCTCGGATCGCGGCGGCAAGTTTGGTCGATCAATCATGATCACCGGGACGCCGAGTTCCCGCGCAGCGGCCAATTTAGCCTCAGCCCCAACACCGCCTGCGTTTTTGCAGACTACCAGATTAATACCATGCGCCTGCATCAACGCGCGGTCGCCCGCAACATCGAATGGTCCGCGCGCGACAACAACCGTGTGATTGGGCAGCGCCGGTGGCGCTTCCGGCTGGTCGACCAGCCGCAAAACATAATGATGCTGCGGCTGCACCGCAAAGGCGGGCACATTCAGCTTGCCCAACGCCAAAAGCACCCGTTTGGGATCGCCGGACAAAGCCGCAACAGCGCCGTCAATGTCGGGCACATGCGTCCATTGATCTTCGGCCTGCGCCCGCCAAGCAGGTCGCGTCAGCGCCATCAATTCCGTGCCAGCCTGATGACGACAAGCTGCAAACGCATTCCAGCTCATCTGCGCGGCAAAGGGATGCGTGGCGTCCACCACATGGGTAATGTTATGCTCCTGCAAATACTGGACCAATCCAGCCACGCCACCAAAGCCTCCCACCCGCGTGGGCAACGGCTGCGCCTTGGGGCTGGCCACGCGTCCGGCGTAGGAAAACACAGCGTCCACGTCGCGCTCCGCCAAGGCGCGTGCCAAGAGGCTGGCCTCGGTTGTACCGCCGAGAAGAAGGAGTTTTGGCGCCATGTCTGAAAATCCGTGGTTGACCATCGTCGGTTTGGGCGAAGATGGCCCAGAAGGCCTGTCGCCCGCAAGCCGCAAAGCGCTTGAGGAGGCCGAGGTGGTTATGGGGGCTGAACGGCATTTATCGCTGTTGCCAGACTCACCGACAGAGGTCATCACTTGGTCGGTGCCGTTTGTAGATGGCATCCCCCTTTTGCTTGAACACCGCGGACGCAACACGGTGGTTTTGGCCTCTGGTGATCCGTTCTGGCACGGCGCGGGCACTTCGCTGACCAAACACTTGGACCGTGATGAGTGGCAGACCCTGCCCGCCCCGTCCACCATGTCGCTCGCCGCCGCCGCCCTCGGCTGGCCGCTGGAAAGTACCACCACACTTGGCCTGCACGCCGCGCCTTTCGCGCGCCTGCGCCCACATCTGGCCAACGGCACCCGCGCCATTGTGACGCTACGCGATGGCGAGGCTGTGCCAACCTTGGCCGCGTGGGTCTCGGAGGTTGGATTTGGTGCGAGCACACTCCATGTGCTCGAAGCCCTTGGTGGACCGCGTCAGCGCATCCGTGAAACACGCGCTGATGCATTTGATTTAGAGAACATCCAACACCCCGTCTGCGTCGCCATCGACGCGTTCGGCGGCCCTGCCCTCACCTCGGTGGGTGGCAAGGATGACGCATTCTTTGACAACGATGGCCAAATCACCAAACGCCCCGTGCGTGCGCTGACCCTCTCCGCTCTGGCCCCTCTCACAGGCGAACACCTTTGGGACATCGGCGGCGGCTCCGGCTCCATTGCGATTGAATGGCTGCTCGCGCATTCGAGCACACAGGCGACCTCCGTTGAAATTGACCCAACGCGTGCGGACCGCATTGCAAAAAACGCCGCGAACCTTGGCGCGGACCGTCTCTCCGTCGTCACTGGCGCCGCTCCCGACGCCTTGGAAGGTTTGCCCGCGCCGGATGCCGTGTTCATCGGCGGCGGCATCTCCGAAGAGATGTTGCAAACCGTATGGGCAGCCCTGCCAATGGGCGCGCGCCTTGTGGCCAATGCCGTCACGCTCGAAGCCGAGGTGCTTTTGGCAAATTGGCAGGCCGACAAAGGCGGCGACCTCTTGCGCATTGAACTGGCGCAATCTAAGCCTTTGGGCCGCAAGCGGGGCTGGAAATCCAGTTATCCCGTCGTGCAATGGAGTGTGCAGAAATGATCGTTGCCGGCTTTGGATTTCGAGCTTCCGCTACGGAAGACAGCCTGAACGATGCACTCACGTTGACGGCGGCCAAGGTCGACGCCATCGCTACACCCGCGGACAAAGCGAAAAGCAAAACGCTGCAATCCTTTGCTCAAGCACACAAATTACCAGTATTGGAAATTGAAGCGGGCGCAATGCAAGCTGTTGAAACGCCAACTCAATCCGCCAAAGTGCATGAAGAACGCGGGACCGGATCGGTGGCGGAAGCCTGTGCGCTTGCTGCCCTCAACAACGCCAACCTGACCATATCGCGCGTCGTCTCCGCAGACCGCCTCGCCACCTGCGCCATCGCGCAAGGAGAGCCCCTATGACCGTTCACTTCATTGGCGCAGGCCCCGGTGCCGCCGACCTGCTCACTTTGCGGGGCCGCGACCTGATCGCATCCTGCCCTGTTTGCCTCTACGCAGGCTCTTTGGTGCCTAACGCCATCCTGTCTCACTGCCCGGACAACGCCCGCGTGATCAACACCGCACCGCTGGACCTCGACGCCATCGTGGCCGAGTGCAAAGCGGCACATGACGCGGGCCAAGACGTCGCCCGTTTGCATTCCGGTGATCTATCCGTCTGGTCCGCCATGGGAGAGCAAATCCGCCGCTTGAAAGCCGAAGGCATCCCGGTGTCCGTTACCCCCGGTGTGCCCAGCTTTGCCGCGGCCGCTGCCGCCTTGCAAACCGAGCTGACTTTGCCCGGTCTTGCGCAATCTGTGGTGTTGACCCGCACCCCCGGCCGCGCGTCGTCCATGCCTGAAGGCGAAACGCTAACCAATTTTGCCGCCACCGGGGCGACCTTGGCGATCCACCTGTCGATTGGCAATCTGGACCAAGTCATTGCCGACCTGACCCCTGCCTACGGCGCGGGCTGTCCCGTTGCTGTGGTCTATCGCGCCAGTTGGCCAGACCAACAGGTCATCCGTACCACCCTAGCCACACTTAAGAATGATGTGACCGAGAACATCACCCGCACCGCGCTGATCCTCGTGGGACCCGCACTGGCTGGAGAAGGCTTTGAAGAAAGCTGCCTCTACGCCACCGAATATGACCGCCGTTACCGCCCGCAGACCGCTGACAGCCCGTGGTCCAGCTGGCAACACGGCGACGACTAAAGAAAGATAACTGACATGACCATGCCTCCAGGTATTTTGATCTCGGCACCTTCCTCTGGCACCGGCAAAACCACGGTTATGTTGGGCTTGCTACGGGCGCTGGCCGAAGACGGTTTGAAAGTGCAACCGTTCAAATCCGGCCCGGATTACATCGACCCGGCGTTCCACCACGCCGCTGCCCGTCGTCCGGCCTTCAACCTCGACACTTGGGCCATGCCGCCTGCGCTTGCCGGAGGAATCGCCGAGCAAGCCCAAGGTGCCGATATTGTGGTCGCCGAAGGCAGTATGGGCCTGTATGACGGCGTTGCCACGCGGGGCGAAAACGGCTTTGGCAGCTCGGCGGAAACCGCACTGATGATGGGCTGGCCGGTGGTCTTGGTGATCGACGTGGGCGGGCAAGCACAATCCGCCGCCGCCACTGCGTTGGGGTTCAAAACCTACAATCCCGATCTTCCGTTTGCGGGCGTAGTCCTCAACCGCTGCGCCTCTCCGCGTCACGAACGCCTTGCGCGACTGGGTATGGACAAAGCTGGCGTGAACGTGCTCGGCGTATTGCCCCGTCGCGGCGACCTAACACTGCCAGAGCGTCACCTCGGCCTGATCCAAGCCGTCGAGCATCCCGATCTCGAAGAGGCCATCACCGGCTACGCTACTTTCCTGCGCGAACACGTCGACCTCGAAGCGATTAAATCCGCTGCGCGCGCAGGCGACACCAAAACCGGAACCCTGCCCAAACCACCTGCACAGCGCATTGCCTTGGCGCGGGACGCCGCCTTCAGTTTCACTTACCCCCACCTTTTAACCGGTTGGCGCAACGCCGGTGCGGAAATCCTGCCGTTCTCGCCGCTCGCGGATGAAGCGCCTGATCCCAGCGCCGATCTGGTCTGGCTGCCCGGCGGCTACCCGGAGCTGCACGCCGGCAAACTCGCTGCCAATCAGACATATCTCAATGGTCTGCGCAAACACGCCAAAAACAAACCGGTGCACGGAGAGTGCGGCGGCTATATGGCGCTCGGAACTGCTTTGATCGACAAAGATGGCATACGCCACGAGATGGCAGGCCTACTCGGCCTTGTGACTTCTTACGAGAAACGCAAATTTCACCTCGGCTACCGCCAGGCCACCCTCAATGCCCCGATGCTGGGTTTTGACACCGGCGCGCGTCTGCGCGGACATGAGTTCCACTACACCACCATTCTGGAAGAACCGGATGAACCTCTGGCCCAAGTGGGCGACGCGGATGGCAACCCTGTACCGGAAACCGGCTCCATCAAGGGCCATGTCACTGGCACCTTCTTCCACCTGATCGCAGAGGCCACCTCATGAGCGGATTTGTCAGCTTCGTCAGCTCCGGTCCAGGCGATCCCGAGCTTTTGACCCTCAAAGCCGTGAACCGCCTTGGCAAGGCCGAAGCGGTTCTGTTTGACGACCTGTCCTCCGGTCCCATCCTGGAGCACGCCAACAAGGACGCCGATCTGGTGGGGGTTGGCAAACGCGCGGGACGGCCAAGTCCGAAACAGCATCATGTTAGCCAACTTCTCGTAGACTATGCCAAAACAGGCGCCCATGTGGTGCGTTTGAAGTCGGGTGACAGCGGCATTTTTGGCCGCCTTGAAGAAGAGATCACCACACTCAAAGAACATGGCATCGACTTTGAGATCATCCCCGGCGTGACCTCGGCAAGTGCGGCCGCAGCTGCCGCAGGTATCCCGCTCACCCGTCGGCTTGTGGCACGGCGTGTGCAGTTTGTGACCGGCCATGATGTGGCCGGTGCCCTGCCCGGCGATCTGCACCTGCAATCGCTGACCGATCCTGGTGCGACCACTGTTTTGTTTATGCCCAAGCGCACTTTCCCGGAACTGGCCGAGAAGCTTTTCGCGTCAGGCCTGCGCCGCGACTGTCCTGCGCTTCTTGCAGAGAACGTCTCCCATCCGGATCAAACCCTGACCCGCACCACCATGGAAGCCTTGGCAGAGCAACTCAGCAAAGAGATCACCAAGGCCCCCGGCATCATCCTCTTTGGCGAGTTGGCAGAAAGCGCATGATCAACCTGTCTTTGGTCGGCATTGGCTCCGGCAATCCCGATCACCTGACGTTGCAAGCGATCAAGACGCTGGAAGGCGCGGATGTGATCCTGCTGCCGCGCAAAGGGGATGAGAAAACCGAACTTGCCGACCTGCGTCGGATGATTGCCAGCGAGCTGCTCAGCACGTCGCCAAAGATTGTCGAATTTGACTACCCCGTGCGCGACGCCAACACGCCGAAATATCTCGACGGCGTGAACACCTGGCACGACGCGCTGGCCGCCATATGGCAGGACCTTATTGCCACCCAGGTGCCAGAAAACGGCAACGTCGCCCTGATGGTCTGGGGAGACCCATCGCTTTATGACAGCACCCTGCGCATCGCAGACCGACTGATCGCGCGCGGTATCGAGCTGAACGTGCAGGCCATCCCGGGCATCACGTCCTTACAAATGCTGACAGCGGCCCACGCCATCCCGCTCAACACCCTCGGTGGTGCTGTGCAAATCACCACAGGCCGCAAACTGCGTGACGAAGGCTGGCCAGCAGACACGCCCACAGTGGCGGTGATGCTAGACGGCGAATGCTCGTTTCAAAGCCTTGCACCTGAGGGCATCCACATCTGGTGGGGCGGCTATGTTGGCATGGATCAACAGATCCTGATCGAAGGCCCTTTGTCTGAGGTCTCCGCCCAAATCGTAAAGGCCCGCGCGGATGCACGGGCCTCTAACGGATGGATTATGGATATCTACCTGCTGCGCAAATCGACTTAAATTGTCGCCTCAAACAGCGCGGTCAGGTTGGCTTCGGTCAACTCAACCGGGTTGCCACCACAAGACGGGTCAATCAACGCGCCTTTTACCAGTTCCGGGATCGCATCCGTGGTCACCCCCAACTCAGAGAGCTTGCGTGGGATGCCCATGCTGTCGTTGAAGCCCTGCACAAAGGCGCAGAAACCGTCAAAGCCGCCTTCGATACCGAGATAGCCCGCTGCACGGTCAAACCGCTCGGCAATCACCGGCGCGTTCAGCTCCAGAACCGCTGGCATGCAGACCGCGTTGGTGGTGCCGTGGTGGGTGTTGAACATCGCCCCAACCGGGTGGCTCATCGCATGGATCGCACCAAGGCCCTTTTGGAAAGCGGTCGCCCCCATCATTGCGGCGCTCATCATCTCCGCACGGGCTTCGATGTCACGCCCGTCGGCATAAGCACGTGGCAGATTCTCCACCACCAGCTTCATGCCTTCCAGCGCAATGCCCTGGCTCATTGGATGGTAGTGCGGGCTGGAATATGCTTCCACGCAGTGTGCAAAGGCGTCCAAACCGGTGCCTGCGGTGATGAACTGTGGCATGCCCACAGTCAGCTCCGGATCACAGATCACCACGGAAGGCAGCACCTTCGGGTGGAAAATGATCTTCTTCTCATGGGTGACGCTGTTGGTGATCACGCTGGCGCGGCCCACTTCAGAGCCGGTGCCTGCGGTGGTTGGCACTGCCACAATCGGCGCAATCGCGACGGCGTCCGCGCGGGTCCACCAATCGCCAATGTCTTCAAAGTCCCAGATCGGACGGTTTTGGCCCGCCATAAAGGCCACCATCTTGCCCAGGTCGAGGCCAGAGCCGCCACCAAAGGCAATCACGCCGTCATGGCCGCCTGCATTGTAGGCTTCCACACCCGCAGTCAGGTTCAGCTCATTTGGGTTTGGGTCGACTTCCGCAAACAGCCCACGCCCCAGCCCGGCAGCTTCCATCAGGTCCAATGTGGCCACAGTGATGGGCAGATTTGCCAGACCCTTGTCGGTCACCAGCAGCGGCTTTTTCATGCCAGCCTGGGCACAGGCTTCTGCCAATTCCCCAATGCGGCCAGCCCCAAAACGGATCGCGGTCGGATAAGACCAGTTTCCAGTGAGTGTCATTGTTCTTCCTCAAAATGTGGATGCCGGGACATTCTGTCTCCGGCACCCGGTTTATCCGTTCTCATAGCACTGACAGAGAACGGATCCCCATATTTAAACAGTCACCTTTTTCAGGTGATAGCTCTTTGGTCGTGTCAGGTTCTGGTAGCCGATCACCGACAACCCACCGCCTCGGCCAGTGTTTTTGCAGCCGGTCCAGCACAGCCCCGGATCAAGGTAGTCGGCGCGGTTCATAAACACGGTGCCAGTCTCGATCTCGTTGCCCACGCGCTCGGCGCGCTCCACGTCTTTGGTCCACAGCGACGCGGTAAGGCCAAACTCGCTGTCATTCATCAGCGCGATGGCCTCCTCATCGGAGGACACCTTCATGATGCCAACAACCGGACCAAAGCTCTCATCGCGCATCACGCGCATCTCATGCGTCACGTCGGTCAGGATTTGTGGCGTCAGGTAAGCCCCGCCGTCATCTTCGGCGAAGGTCTCGATATGCGCGGTGGCCCCAGCTTCCAGCGCCTCTGCAATCTGCGCGCGCACTTCACTGGCAAAACGCACGTTGGCCATTGGGCCAATGGTCGTGTCTTCATCCAGCGGATTGCCCAGCTTGTAGCCTTTCACAATCTCCACCGCCTTGGCGACAAAATCGTCATACAGGCTCTCATGCACGTAGATACGCTCAATGCCACAGCAGCACTGACCGGAGTTGAACATCGCGCCATCGATCAAAGTATCCACCGCCGCATCGACATCTGCGTCTTCCATGACATAGCCCGGATCTTTGCCACCCAGCTCGGTGCCAACGCCGGTAAAGGTGCCTGCCGCCGCGCGTTCCATGGCCTGACCGCCACCCACAGAACCGGTGAAGTTCACAAAATCAAAGGCGTTGCCCGCGATCAGCTCGTTGGTCACGTCATGGTTCAGGAACACGTTCTGGAACACATCTTCCGGCACACCCGCGGAATGGAACGCCTGCGCCATGCGCTCGCCGACGACCAGCGTTTGCGTCGCGTGTTTCAGCATCACTATGTTGCCTGCGATCAGCGCCGGCGCAACGGTGTTGATGGCGGTCATGTAGGGATAGTTCCAAGGCGCCACAACAAAGACCACGCCATGCGGAATGCGCTTGATGTAGCGTTTGAAGGTGGCGTCCTCGCCGACTTGAATGTCCGCAAGGCTCTCCGCCGCGATGGACGCCATGTGGCTTGCGCGCTCATTAAAGCCGCCAAATTCACCGCCATAGCGCACCGGACGGCCCATCATCTTGGCAATCTCTGGTACGATCTCATCGTTCATTGCACCCACAGCAGAGACGCCGGCCATGACCAGGTCCACGCGCTCTTGTAACGGCCGCGCCGCCCAGGCTTTCTGCGCGTCCTTTGCGCGTTTCGCGGCAGCAAAGGCCTCATTCGCGCTCAGCACAGGGCGTTCTGCAAAGACCGATCCGTCGATCGGAGAAATACACGTCAACATGCCGCTCATGGCAACACTCCATCCATTGGGGGCACCTGCCCCACTTTCTCATTCACAAAATATCCCGGGGAGTTTGAGGGGCTGGCCCCTCATCCCGGCTTTAGGCCCGCTCAAACCCGCGGGCAATTTCCCAATCGGTCACAACCGCCTCAAAGGCTTCCTGCTCCCATTCCGCCATGCGCACATAGTGGTCGACCACCGCATCGCCCATAGCCTCGCGCAGCATCTTGGACCCACGTAGGGCCTCGGTTGCGTCTTTCAACGTGGTTGGGATCTGCGCATTGCTGTTCTCATAGGCATCCCCGCTCAGCGGCGCACCCGGATCACATTTTTCCTCAATGCCCTTGATGCCTGCGGCCAACAGCGCGGCAATCGCAAGATAAGGGTTCATATCCGCGCCCGGCACGCGGCATTCCACGCGCACGGCTTTCGTACTGTCCCCGCAGAGACGGAAAGCCGCTGTGCGGTTGTCGACTGACCAGACCTTCGCCGTGGGCGCAAAGCTGCCTTTCTGGAAGCGTTTGTAGCTGTTCACATACGGCGCGAGGAACACGGTGATGTCATCGGCATACTTCAGCAAGCCGCCCAGATAGTGGCGCGCCAGCTCAGACATGCCGAGGTCCGCATCGGCATCGTAGAATGCGGGCACCCCGTCTTTGGTCCAAAGCGACTGGTGCACGTGGCTGGCGCTGCCGACTTTGTCATGACGCCACTTGGGCAAGAACGACACCGCGTGGCCCTGCTGCCAGCCAATCTCTTTAGCGGCATGCTTGGCAACGGTGTGGTTTTCCGCCGCGTCCATCGCACTGCCGTAGCGGATGTTGAGCTCTTCCTGTCCAGTCTCGGCCTCGCCTTTGGAGCCTTCAATTGGAATACCAGACGCATAAAGACCGTTGCGCAGAGTGCGCATCACGCCTTCTTCTTTGGTGGTCTGCAGGATGTGGTAATCTTCATTATAAGCGCTGATCGGGGTCAGATCGCGGTAGCCGGACTTGCTCAGCTCTTCAAAGCTCTGCTCAAAGATAAAGAACTCCAGCTCGGTTGCGGACACGGCTTCAAAGCCCATTTCCGCCAGTCGCGCCACCTGCTTCTTCAGCATACCGCGCGGGGAGTGTTCGATGTCGTGATGGCCATGATGATCCATCACGTCACAAATCACCAGCGCAGTGCCTTCCAGCCAGGCCGCTTTGCGCAGCGTGCTGAGGTCTGGCTTCATGATGTAGTCGCCGTAACCCGCCGACCAGCTGGTAGAGGCGTAGCCGTCCACCGTGTGCATATCCAGATCGGTTGCCAGCAGGTAGTTGCAGCAATGGGTCTCTTCCCAGGCGCTGTCGACAAAATGCTGCGCCACAAAACGCTTGCCCATCAGGCGGCCCTGCATGTCCACAATACAGGCCAGAACGGTGTCGATCTCGCCGCTGGCGCTCAGCGCGCCCAGTTCTTCTAGGGTCAGGTTGCCAGACATCTGATGCGCATTCCTTTGTATCGGGCCTTCGCGTGGCGTGTTTTGTCACCGAAGCCCCGGCACAACAACCGGGGCTTCGCAGTTTTCATCGCTAAAGGATCTTAGCCGTAACGGTATGGACGGCCAGCCGCCTGCATGTCCGCGTTGTACTTCTTGAAAATCTCCACAACTTTCGCCTTGGTTGGGCTTTCAGCTGCGATCTCATCCCAGAACTTAACGGCTGCGGTTTCCACCTGTGCCCATTCGTCATCCGGAATGGTGGTGAGCTGCATCTTGGTACCGTTGACGCGCAGGTTGGCTTCGCCACCCCAATACCACCACTGACGGTAGTAGTGTGACTGGTCACAGCAGACGCGGAACAGGGTCTGCAGATCTTCTGGCAGCTCATTCCAACGGCCCTGGTTGGCAAAGAAGCTGCCCGCCCATGCGCCGGAAATGTTGTTGGTCAGGAAGTAATTGGTCACGTCGGCCCAACCTACGGTGTAGTCCTCGGTGATACCGGACCATGCGATACCGTCCAGCTCGCCGGTCTGTACCGCAACTTCGATGTCTTCCCATGGCAGGGTCACTGACACCACGCCAAACTGGCTCAGGAAGCGGCCCGCGGTTGGGAAGGTGAAGACGCGCTTACCTTTCAGGTCAGCGAGCGAGTTGATTGGGTCTTTAGTGGCAAAGTGGCATGGGTCCCATGCGCCGGCGCTGATGTGCTTCACGCCCACTTTGGAATACTCTTCGTCCCAAATCTCGTTCAGGCCGTACTGGTTAAACAGCACGGGCACGTCGAGGCTGTAGCGCGAGCCAAACGGGAAGTAGCCGCCAAACACAGTCACTTCGGTTGGAGACGCCATGGAGTCATCGTCGGACTGTACCGCGTCGATGGTGCCGCGCTGCATCGCGCGGAACAGCTCACCGGTGGGGACCAGTTGATCAGCGTAGAACAGTTCGATCTGCATGCGGTCGCCTGCGATCTTGTTGAACATGTTGATCGCTGGATCAATCACATGCGCCGCCAGCGACGGACCGGCATAGGTCTGCATACGCCATTTGATGGTGCTCTGAGCGAGCGCCGGGCTGGCCAGTGGTGCGGCCATCGCCCCAACACCAGCGGTCTGAAGAAACTTACGTCTTGTCGTCATCTCTTACTCTCCTTGTTGCGTTTCGGCCCCGTTTGCGGCGCTCTATTCTGTTGTTATTTTCCGTAAACATAGTTCGGCAGCCACAGCGCGATCTGTGGGAAGATCATGACCAAGGCCAAGGCCAGGACCATCACCGCCACAAAGGGCACGATGCTGCGATAAATGTCGCGTAGGGTGACTTCTTTGGGCGCCATGGCCCGCATGAGAAACAGGTTGTAGCCAAAGGGCGGCGTCATATAGGCGATCTGGGTGGTGATGGTGTACAGCACGCCATACCAAATCAGATCAAAGCCCAGCACCTTCACCAGCGGCACATAGAGCGGCGCCACAATCACCAGCATCGCGGTGTCATCCAGGAAGGTACCCATGATGATGAAGCTCAGCTGCATCAGGATCAGGATCATCCACGGCTCCAGCCCCAACTGCTCGGTGAACAAGTTGTCGATGGCTTTGACCGCGCCCAACCCGTCAAACACCGCGCCAAAACCCAGCGCCGCAAGAATGATCCACATGAACATGCAGGAAATACCCAGCGTGCTGCGCACGGACTTCTCGAACACTTCGCGGGTCATGCGGCCCTTCAAGACTGCCGCGACAAAAGCCGTGATCGCGCCAATTGCCGAGCTTTCCACCAATGAGGTCCAGCCGTTCACAAAGGGGATCATCATGGTGGCGAAGATCACAATTGGCAGCAGGCCGGCGCGCAGCAGTTTCATCTTTTCGGCGCGGCTGATGTTACGCTCCGCCTCCGGCAGCGCGGGGCCGAGTTCCGGCTGGATGCGGCAGCGGATCACCACGTAGAGAATAAACATCGCCGCCATCATCAGGCCCGGAAACACCCCGGCTAGCCACAGCTGCCCAACCGGCTGGCGCGCGATCATCGCATAAAGCACCAGCACCACAGAGGGCGGCACCAGAATACCCAAGCTTGACCCCGCCTGAATGACCCCGGTGACCATACGCTTGTCATAGCCCCGCTTCAGCAGTTCCGGCAGAGCAATGGTGGCACCAATCGCCATACCCGCCACACTCAGACCATTCATTGCGGAAACCAGAACCATCAGCAGAATGGTGCCAATGGCAAGCCCGCCTCTGACAGGTCCCATCCAGACGTGGAACATCTTGTAGAGGTCGTCGGCAATCTTTGACTCGCTGAGTACATAGCCCATGAAGATGAACATCGGCAGCGTCAAAAGCGGATACCACTTCATCAGCTTCATCGCGGCTGAAAAACCGATGTCAGAGCCACCTGTGCCCCACAGCAAAACCGCCGCCAGCACGCCAACAAAGCCAATTGCGCCAAAGACACGCTGCCCGGTCATGAGCATCAGCATCATGGTCGAGAACATCAGAATGGCGATCATTTCGTAAGACATCAGTAGTCCACCCCACGAATGCGCGCGATGTCTTTCATGAGCTCAGAAATCGCCTGCAAGAGCATAAGAATAAAGCCAAAAAGCATGATCAGTTTGATTGGCCAGAGAACTGGGCGCCAGGCCGTCGGGCTGCGCTCGATGTATCCGATGATTTCACTGGCAGCCTCTTTGCCGCCGGTGATGTAGGCCACAACCAGATCCTTGTAGAAGGTGTATGGCTCAACCCCGAAGTGCCCCAGAGAATAGGCGCTTGAGCCAACCGCCCCGTGGATCAGGATCACCAGATAGAACCCAAGGAAGAACACGGTCATCGCGTCGACAATCGCCCGCTGGCGCAAAGTCCATTCGCCATAGAACAGGTCCATCCGCACGTTGGAGCCCATTTGCACCGCGTAAGGCCCGCCAAGGATGTAGTAGGCCACCATCGCAAATTGCGCCATTTCCAGCGTCCACATCGACGGTGTCATGAAGGTCTTGGAAAACGACGACCACAGCAGGATCGCCATCATGACAAAGATGCCATACATGACAAACCGACCAACCTTGCGGTTAAACCAGTCTACACCGTGGATGTAATAGCGAATGAGCTTGGGCATCAGGTGATCTCCCCCGCGTCGCGCAACTCGGCCATGCCTTCGGCAATGGCGGCTTCCAGCGCGTCGGTGATCTCCGCCGCTTTAGCGTCGTCCGCCAACAGGTCATTGCGCACCTCAAGCATCACATTGGGCAACTTGTTGGGCAGCGCGTAGGCCTTCAGCGAATGTGTAACGCCATGTTCAGGCCCATAGGGGTCATTGCGCAGCGTCACAAAAGGGCCGTCCGCCATGGAAGACAACATACTGTCCGCCAACCGCGTGTCGCGATCATGCAAAATGCCAATCTCCACCGCACGCTGTGTGCCGTGATACACCGGCGTGAAGCTATGGACCGTGACGATTGCTTTCGGATGCACCACCTCGATCACCTGCTCCACCGCCTCTTTGAAGGGTTGGTAGATCTGGGTCACCCGCGCCCGACGCTCTGCATCGGACAGATCCGAATTGCCGGGAATCTCAAAAATCTCGCTTTTGGTTGGCACCGCATCCTTAGCTTCAGGCGGGCGATTGCAGTCATACAGCAACCGCGACACGCCCCCCGCAACCAGCGTACAGTCAAACCGCTTGGCCAACTCGCGAGTCAGCGTCAGCGCGCCGGGATCCCAGGCCACATGGCTGCGGCGCACCGCCTCATCAAGGCCAAGATCCCCAAAAGCGTCGGGGAAATGGCAGGAGGCATGTTCGCACACAAACAGAATATCACAGGGCGCCACCGCGCCCTCGATCATCACTGCCTCTGAATCGTCTAGAGTCATGTTGGTCCTGTCGTGCCAATTCGCATTTGTGAACAAACTTCTTCAGAGTCACCCATCCTGTCAATAATTATTCTGAAAATTTTTCTTCTCAGACTGATGCTTTGAAACTATGCTTACATTTGTAGCAGTTAGTAAGTGGACATCCCGTGGCCGACACCGCTCAGGAAACGATAAACAAGATTTATGACAGTTTGACCCGCGCCGAGCGCCAACTCGCCGGAGTGATTTTGGAGAACTACCCGATGTCGGGCATGGGCTCGATCACGCGCCTGGCGGAGAAGGCGTCGGTTTCCACGCCCACTGTGGCCCGTATGGTGCAAAAGCTCGGCTACTCCGGCTTTCCCGAGTTTCAGGACGCGCTGCGCCAGGAAGTAGAAGCCCGCTTCTCTAATCCCATCGCGAAACATGAAAGCTGGGCCCAAAGCGCCCCGGAAGCGCATATCCTCAACCGCTTCACCGATGCGGTCATGAGCAACATTCGCCAGACGCTGGCCAACATTGACCCTGCGCAATTTGACGCGCTTACGGCGCTGCTCGCGGACGAAAAGCGGGCGCTCTATATCACCGGTGGCCGCATCACTCATGCGTTGAGCGAGTATCTGCACCTGCACATGCAGGTCATCCGCGCCCGCGTACGCCATATTCGCTCCACCTCAAACGCTTGGCCACATGACTTACTCGACATCGCCGAGGGCGACGTGGTGCTGATCTACGACATCCGACGCTACGAGAACTCCACCTTGCGGTTGGCCGAAATCGCCAAAGAGCGCGGCGCAAAAATCGCCCTGATCACCGATCAATGGCAAAGCCCGATCAGCCAATACGCCGATGTGTCGCTCAAGTGCAGGATCGAAGCCCCTTCCGCTTGGGACTCAACCGTGTCGATGATGCTTCTGTCAGAAACTCTGATCGCCGCCGTACAAGAAGCTCGCTGGGATCAGACGGAGACCCGGATGCACGCGCTGGAAGATATGTTTGACCAGACAAAAATCTTCCGGAAGTTTGTCTAGCCGAAGCTTGCGCGAGGCACAAAAAAAACACCTCCCCCCTAAGTTGACTACGACGCACCTGCGCCGAAATCCTGCCGCATTTCCAATCCCCTGATCCATTTCCCCCATAAAAAACTGGGTTAACAAATTCTTAATTTTTCCCCCTAGGGCACCATTCCCGCCCCTTTCTGACCGCATTCCCCCAACATACTCACTCCCACAGAACCGATGAGAACGTCGGCGGTAGTGAGTGACATAGTTAGGAAGGTACAAAGCACAGGCACAGCGCCAGAAAGGGCTGGGACTATGAAAATTTTGGCCGTTGATGACGACGAACACATCTGCGAACTGCTGTCAGAGGCTGTCGCTGCCAAAACCAATCATAGCATTGTCACCTTGACCTCCGGACCAGAGGCCATTCGCGCCATTGCGAAAGCCAAAGTGCCGTTTGACTGTTTTTTGCTGGACATCCAGATGCCAATCATGGACGGAATCACGCTGGCCAAAAAGATCCGCAAAATCAAAGCCTACACACGCACACCTATTCTGATGCTCACAGCGATGTCGCAAAAGAAATACATCGACGCCTCCTTTGCAGCTGGGGCCACGGATTACGTCACCAAACCGTTCGACTTCCTAGAACTCTTCACGCGGATCACCATCGCCGAGCGCCAAGTTTCTGAGCAGCAGGAACTCACGGCCAGTGTCTCGGAGAGGGCCGCCCTGAAGAAAGACTTGATCTTCAACACCGCCCACAGCCTGAGTGAACCGATTGAAATCACCGGCGTGACCCAGCTTGTCGGCTGCATGGCGTTTGAGCGACACGTGCTCGACATGCCGCGCCGCCAACGCGTGCGCACTCAGGCCTTTGCTGTGAAAATCAACACCGTGGCAAGCGCCTATACCTCCCTGTCAGCAGTGGCGTTTCGCCAACTCCTGACCAACATAGGCAGCGAGCTGTTGTCTGTCTTGGCCAACAATGAAGCCCAAGTGACCTACAAGGGGGACGGTGTGTTCGTCGGCACCCTGCCCCGCAGCGCCGGATACTCCAGCGCGCGTCTGGAAGCAGAACTCAACAGCCGGCTCGCATATGTCCCATCGACGCATATCGACGGGCAACAAAACGATGTGTGTTTTAGCGAGGCCATCAAGCTGCGCACCCTGACCCGCGGCGGCGCGTTGGACGCACTGCAAAAGGCCGCAGCAAGCGTTAAAGAACGCACTCCGGGCACGCCCGCAGCGGACCTGCGCAAAACCGTGCGCCTGCATCCGGCAAGTGGCTTTCAAACGGAAATGGAGCGCCGCGCTTACGAATCCTTGCTACAAGACGCCTTAAGAGATGACGGCCAGTCTCCCAAAGTCGCGACGGCGTTTGGCTAACCGCGACAAGGGGTTTTAGTGGTGTGTATGGGACAGATCCATACGGGCCACCTGAACCGGCGCACCATCCACCAACATCACAGGGCCAGCAGGCTCTGCAATCAGACCCAAACGGCGTATCCAGCGCGGCCAAATCGCGGGCACCAGACCAAGCACTTGTTTGGCGCCCATCTCTCTTGCCGTCTCGATCAGCTTTTCCATCAACTGCGTCTGCACTTCAGTGCGATCCTCCGCAGGCACATCCCGGGCCACAAACACACGGCTTGCATCCAGAATGTACGGATCGATCGGCGCCTCGTCATACAGCAGGTTGGTTGGAATGGACGCCAGCATGCCCTTCTGGGCATCTCGAATCATATATGAATACATGCCGCAGCGCGCGGTTGTCGGCGTCAACCGAACTCCGGCCAGCACACGGTCGCCTTCATGTACCGCAATCCAGCTTGACGCTGGCGTGTCGTATTGGTCGTACTCCATGCCTGCCACCTCGGGCAGGTCCCAGTTGTTCTGCACAATAAAGGACTGCTTTCGCGCCCTCAGCAGATTAACCATCAATTCGCCATGCTTGTGCATGTTCTCGAATGACAGAGTAGTCGTCAGCATTTCCCCAATTTCTCCGGATACTCATTGCCCCAGGTACCAAATGAACTCACTCACACAGTGACACGGCCATTCTGGCGCGCGCCGGATACACAACAAAACACTCGTCACCACACACAAAACACAAAGGAGACCACGGCGACCTGCCCCTTCAGTAGGCTCCCACAAACCGTTAACACATCAACCGGAAAACCTTTACTCGACCCCCCAGCGCCTCGTTCTGGCACAACCTTGCCGCGCAACAGCTCTTGGGTCCAAATTCACTTTCAAATCGATTGAGACACAATTTTTATCCAAACACTACACAAAATGTTCAACTTCAAAATTTTGTCGATTGTTTCTGCTCCTAGAACACAGTTTTCACATTTTTATATGAATGTTATGCAAAAAATTTACTCTCTATCAACCAATTAAGGCGAAACCTTTATTAACGGCTGGAGTCGTTAACGAATGGCTTCGTGAAAATTCCCAGCCTCAAACACCAAAATGCCACCTTGTGCCGCCAAAGCTGCAAAAATCAGTCTTGCGTCACGTTTAGAGGACCACAGGGAAAGAGATGCAGCCATACTTCCTCAACTTTCACGTTAAAGGTGAAATCGCCCATACGTTGCTTTTGTCCGATCCGGAGCCAAAGTTGTTGGTTGATATTTCCGCCACCGCTGCAACCGAGGCCGAAGCGCCGGGCTTTCGCTATCCCAAACGCGTGTGCTTCACCGTGACCGACCAAGACCTGATTGCACGCTTTCGCGATACCGTCGCGCCGGGCGATGTGATCGAGGCAACCGGCACTTTTGATCAGTCCGGCTACGTGCCGCACAATCGCGGCCACATCGACACGACGTTCGAGCTGCTCGACTTTGTCCGTACCGAAGCGGTTGGCAAACTTGAGCATGACGGCCGCGTGTTTCAACCAGACACAAACGCCCGCCCCAGCTAGGAAATCCCCTTTCTGGCCGAACGCGGACCATCTTTGAGCCACATTTTACTGCTTTTTTGATGGCAACCGCGCCAAGCTTCCACTTGGCGACCAACCGATCACTACCGGATGTCGCAGAATGCACATTGAACACTCGAACCGCTCCCGGTTAGACACGCCGATACTGCGTCGTATCGCCCGTCGTCTTCGGGGGATGTTCCCTCGCCGCAAACCGCCGGTCGAGCACTCCCGCCGTCTCAAGAAACAAATGCACGACTTTGCCAGTGGCGGCGTCGCGCTGTTCTGGCAGCGTCAGGGCATCTATGCCGGGGCAGGCTTGCTCTGCGGCTTCTACTTTTCCTGGCCACTGGCCGCGATGTGCTACCTGCTGATTCAGGTTGGCGACATTTTTGACAGCATTGTATGCCACAAGGTGATCCATCGCACCGACCACTCGTTGCGCCACAGCCACAAGCTATTGAAGCTGCTCTTTGCCTCAAACGCCATATCCGCCGTTTCAATTGCAACTTTCACGCTATTACTGGCCCGATTGGAAGGACCAGGCGAGCATTTCACCTCGCTGTTTTTCCTATTTGCTGCCGGCCTCTTTGCGGCCGTGAACAATCATCAACTTAAACAAGTTCTCGCCCTACGCCTGATCATCTATGGCGCATTGTTCATCTTTATTCCGGCCTCCGACATCCTCACGCAAGGCGCGCACTTCACGTCCAAGCTCTGGCTGCACTTCGCCACTTCGCTGTTTGTGCTCTATTTCGTGTTGGAATGCTCCACCATCTTCCTGCGCATGTATCAGCGCACTCTGGACCAGATGGACGAATTGCGCTCGGAGCGTGACAAGGCCCGCGAAAGCTATGAGATCAAATCTCAGTTTGTCTCAGTTGTCAGTCATGAACTGCGCACCCCGCTGACCTCCATCACCGGCTCGCTCACTCTGATGCGGGAAACCAACCTGTCCAAGGATCCGGAAAAAGCAGACCGGATGCTCGACATTGCCCATAAAAACAGCAAACGCCTGAGCAAACTGATCAACGACCTGCTCGACATTCAGAAAATGGAAGCGCGCAAGATGGTCTACCACTTTGCGCCAGTGGATCTTGGCGAATTGCTCAACGACGCTGCTCAATCCATCACGCCTTATGCGGATCAATATGAAATTGTGGTGCGTACCGCGCCCCCGCCCTTCCCTTTGACCATCCGCGCTGATCACGAACGCATGATGCAGGTGCTCGACAACCTGCTGTCCAACGCGGTGAAATTCTCCCATGAAGGCGGCTACGTCGAACTCAGCGCCCGCCTCGTGGATGGCTGCGCCATGCTCGAAGTTCGCGACTACGGTGTTGGTATCCCCGAAGGTGAGCGCAACCAGATCTTTGGCAAGTTCACCCAGGTCGACAACTCCGACTGCCGCAATTTTGACGGTTCTGGCCTTGGCCTCTCTATCGCACGCCAGATCATCGAGGACCACGGCGCCTCCATCGACTTTGACAGCACATTGGGCGAAGGCACCCGCTTCTACGCGGTGTTCCCGCTCTGTGACACCGAAGACAACATCAGCATCGAACTGCCGCAAATGTAAGCCCCAGAAGGAGCACTCCCATGTTTCCAGACGACCATCAGGACAAGTTTGACCGACTCCGCCGCCACTTCATGTCCGGCTTGCCCCAGCGCGAAGCCGAGATCGAAGAGTATACCGCAACACTTCTGGAGCACGGCGCCGACCGCCCTGCGCTGGAAGGGTTACATCTGGCCGCGCACAAACTGGCTGGCATCTGTGCCACCTACGGCCTGCACCGCTTGGGCCAACTGGCGGAAAAAGCCGAAGCCCTGCTGGAACGCAGCCACGCTCAAGAGCCCTGTGACGCAGAGATGGAAAACATCCTGATCGCCACGGACCTGCTCACCGAAGAGCTTAGCTGTGTGATCGCAACCGCCTAGGCGGGCTTACACCGCATTTGCCACAATGGCCCTCAGTTGATCCGGCAATGCGACTGGATCAAACGGCTTCTGGATCGCCCCCACAGCATTTTCCCGAATGTCAGAATGGTGTTTGGAAGTGACGTCCTTGGACGTCATAAAAATCACCGGCACATCAGCCAGCTCATCTTGACGGCGTAGCTTGGTCAACGTCTCCAATCCGCTTAACCCCGGCATCATCACATCAAGCAACAACAAGTCCGGCGCAAATTTGGCCGCCTTCTTGATCGCATCCATGCCATTGGCACATTGCATCACCTCAAAGCCGCCAAATTCAGCCAGCGCCAGATAGGTGATCTCGCGAATATCTGCATCATCCTCGACATGCAGGATTTTTTGGATCTCCGCCATTTTCTTTTCACCTCAAACCCTTACGCCGCGACCCTAGCGTCCGAAAGCCACGAAGGAAAGACTGTCCTTTCGACGCGCGCACCTCCAGTGACGTCGCGTGTCATTTTCCCTAAGTCCACTTGAGCCCACCGACGCACTCTCTACAATCGCGCCACACACTTTGCCGAGGAGCTGCCATGTCAGACCAACCTCTTTTGTCAGAACGCATCGACAACGCGCTGGTGCTGACACTCAATGATCCGGCACGCCTGAACCCGATCCGCGTGGCCACCCGTGAAGCGATTTCCAGTGCTTTGGAACAGGCCGAAGAGGACACCTCCATTCGTGCCATCATTATCACTGGTGCAGGCGGCAACTTCTCTTCCGGCGGTGACATTGCCGCCATGGATGCACCGGCGCGGCTCAAGCGCATCAATTTTGAACACGTCAAACACATGGTGAACCAGATCACAGGTGGCTCGGTCCCGGTGATCGCCGCTGTCGAAGGCTGGGCTGCTGGCGCGGGTCTGGCTGTCGCTATGTTGTGTGACACAGTGATTGCCGGCCACTCCGCCCGTTTCATGGCCGCCTTTCCAAAAATCGGCCTGATGCCAGACTATGGCCTACTGGCCTCCCTACCCGCCCGCGTCGGCCAGTCCCGCGCGCGCCAGATCATGCTCTACGCCAAACCAGTCAGCGCGGAGCGGGCGGAGAGCATCGGTATGGTGGACGAATTGGTTGAGGACGGCAAAGCGCTCGAAACCGCGCTGGAGCTGGCCAATCACGTCGAAACACTAGGACCAGAGGCCCTGCGCGCCATCAAGGCGTTTGATAGTGGCCGCATGGACCGCGCGATTGACTATGAGCGCGACCTGCAACCGCTTTTGTTGGGCAGCGACAACGCCAAAGAAGGCCGCGCCGCATTCTTTGAGAAACGCCCGCCAAATTTCAAACCAAGCTAGGCAAAAGGCCCGCCAATCCGGCGGGCCTTTCTCATTCAGGCGAAGTCTATGTGGTGATAGAGCGGCAACTCACGAATACGCTGTCCCGTCGCCGCAAAAATCGCATTGGCCAAGGCTGGTGCAGCCGGTGGGACCGGCGGTTCGCCAATGCCGCGCACCTTGTCGCCATTCTCCAAACCACGCACCTTGATCTCAGGACACTGCGCCATGCGCATCCCCTCTGCGTCCCAATAGTTGGCTTGTTCAGCCATCCCGTCGGAATAGGTGATCTCGCTGTTCATCGCATGGCCCAGCGCAAAGATGACACCCCCTTGCACAAGGTTCTCGAAATTCACCGGATCAATCACCGTGCCCACATCGGCAGCCACCCAGACCTTGTCAATGGTGATGCCGTCCTCGGTGTTGGTGACCTCAATCACCTCTGCCGTTGGCACACCAAAGCTCTCCACAAAGGCGACACCGCGCCCTTTGTTTGGCCCCAAGGGGCTGCCCCAATTGGACATCTCGCCCACGGTTTCAAGCACTTTGCGGCTCACATCATGCTGCATCAGGCGAATGCGCTCTTGCAGCGGATCAGCGCCCGCCTCGTGGATCAACTCATCGAGCAGGCTGTCAAAGAAGAACCCACCGGCAGAGGCCCCCACAGAGCGCCAGCTCGAGACCGGCGCCAATTCGGGCACGCGATAGGCTCGCATGCGGAAATTCTCCAACCCGTACGGGTTGTTCCACGCCCCCGCCGCGATCTGCATATCAGGGCCCGGTACATTCAGGCCCGCACGGCCCATCTGCGACACAACCACAGACGGCATCGCCACCTGCAAATCCATCGCTGTCACTTTGCCATCCTGCACCGCGCCACTGCCGCGCGCCATGCCGATGTGACGCGGGAAGTCATGCGCGAAGTCTTCCTCACGACTGTAGGTCAGTTTCACCGGCGTGCCGCGCATTTGGTTGGCAATCTCCGCCGCCAGCTCCACGTGTTTGAACTCCAACCGGTGGCCAAAGCTGCCGCCCATGAAGTGGTTCACCAGCTCGATCTGCTCCGTGTCGTGCCCGGTGACCTTCGCCACCTGATCCTGCAACATGCGCGGGATCTGATGCCCGGTCCACACCGTGACCTTGTCGTCCTCCACCAACACCGTGGCGTTCAGCGGCTCCAGCGGCGCATGCGCCACATAGGGCACGCGGTATGCGGTTTCGACAGCCTTGCCTCCCGACATGGCAGCCGTCACATCCCCTTCATTGCGCCACTCTTTGTCGATTTGCTCTTCAGTAAAAGACGCCTCGATGGCCGCCCAATGGCCATCCTGCTCCGCCGGATACGGCGCGGCGCCCCAGTCAAAGTCAATCGCCTGCACCGCTTGAATAGCCCGCCAAGTGTTGTCGGCCACCACAGCGACACCGCCGCTGACTTCAACAACTTTTTGCACACCACGCATGCTTTCCGCGGTACTGGCATCATAGCCTTCAAGTGTCCCGCCCTGACGCGGGTTACACATCACCGCCGCATGCACCATGCCGTCGATGTCTACGTCGATGCCATAGTTCAAGGTGCCGGTGGATTTCGCCACCATGTCCAGCCGCTGCATCGGCTTACCAATCAAACGCCATTCCGACGGCTTGCGCAGCGTGATCTCGGTGACAGGTTCAACCTTCGCCGCTGCACCAGCCAGCGCCGTATAGGCCAGTTCTGAGCCATCTGGCAGCTGCACAGCCCCATTTGCGGTTTTCAGCTGCGCCACTGGCACGCCGCTCACATTGGACGCCGCCAGCTTCAAAGTTTCCCGCGCCACAGCGCCAGCCTCACGCAGCTTCTCATAGCTGTCCGGCATCGCTGTTGAGCCGCCAGTGATCTGCATGCCCAACAGTTTAATCATGCCGCCCATAAAGCTGCGGGTTGCTTCGGCTGTGAAACTCTCGTCTGTCGCCATAAACGGCGCACCGTCCCCGGCCAACGCCCGGTTCCAATAGGCTTTGTCCGGCTTGCCAAAGTCGATCTCGAATTGACCAAACTCCACGTCCAGCTCTTCTGCAATCAGCGCGGCCTGCGCATGTGCCACCCCCTGCCCTTTGTCGCCATGCGGCGTGATTAAGGTAATTTTCTCGCCATCAATCACCACCCAAGGGTTAAACGTGGACGCCCCATCAGCCAGCCCATCTTTAAGCGGATTCTCATACCGTGTGCGCACTTTGTAGACGCCAAAGGCCACGCCGCCAGCCACCGCCACAGCGCCAAACAGGAATGTGCGACGCGCGATTTTTCCAACCTTGCCCATAGCTTACGCCTCCTGCATCTTGGCAGCGGCCGTTTTTACGGCGGCGCGAATGCGCGGGTACGTCCCGCAACGGCACAGGTTGCCGCTCATCGCTTCGTCAATCTCTGCATCCGACGGCATCTTAATCTCTGACAACAGCGACGCTGCCTGCATAATCTGCCCAGACTGGCAATAGCCACACTGCGCCACCTGATGCTCCACCCAGGCCTCCTGCACCGCGTGCATCGCCTCGGGCTGCCCCAGGCCTTCGATGGTGGTCACAGGCCCATCCACATCCGCCACCTGTGTCTGGCACGACCGCACCGCCACACCATCAATGTGCACGGTGCAAGCGCCACAGGCCGCAACACCGCAGCCGTATTTTACACCTTTGATCCCCAGTTCATCCCGAAGCACCCACAACAGCGGCATGTCCTCTTCGACATCCACCTCATGGGATTTCCCGTCCACGATCAGTTGCATAAGCTGCCTCCCGTTCTTTGGCGCTAGTTGCGTTGTTGCAAATAGAATAGGCCTTCCAAAACAGCCGCCACTCGCAGATTGCGCCATTTCACCTGCATGTCGTGACAAAATTCCAATACCGACCCGCGCAGTTTTAGGTGCCTCACCACCTTGATCGTAACTGCCCACTTCATGATTCGAGATCACACATTTTTGAAGGTCAACTTTCTGCACTTGCACACGACTTAGCCCGACATGGCCAACCGATCTCCAACCGTTAGCGTTACCGGCAGCGGAACCGATAGCGACACCGCCCAGTTTTAACGCTAACATCCCGTTTTTTCTCGGGATTTTACCTTCCTAAAATGGCTCTACCCCACTATAGCCAAGACCATATTTTTCACCGTTCAGAGCAGGACAGGAGCTCTTCATGACTGTTACCGTCGGCATCAACGGATTTGGCCGCATTGGCCGTTCGACCCTCATGCACATCGCCGAAGAAGCACGCGAAGACGTCCGCGTTGTGAAAATCAACGCCACCGGCCCGCTGGACACCGCGGCACACCTGATCCGCTATGACTCTGTGCATGGCCGCTTCCGCAACGAAGTGATCGCCGGCAACGGCACCATGGATGTGGGCATGGGCCCGATGCGCATGTACTCCACCTACGACATGGATGAGCTCGACTGGAGCGGCGTCGATGTGGTTCTGGAGTGTACCGGCAATTTCAACGACGGCGAGAAAGCCAAGAAACACCTGGAGCGCGGCGCTAAGAAAGTACTGATCTCCGCGCCGGCAAAGAACGTGCAGAAGACCATCGTGTTTGGCGTGAACGACACCCAGCTCGAAGCCAACGACAACATGATCTCCAACGGCTCCTGCACCACCAACTGTCTCGCACCGGTGGCCAAGGTTCTAAACAACGCGTTTGGCATCGAAGAAGGCATCATGACCACGATCCACGCCTACACTGGCGATCAGCCAACACTGGACCGCCGTCACAAAGACCTGTACCGCGCCCGCGCCGCCGCCATGTCGATGATCCCGACTTCCACAGGCGCCGCCAAAGCGATGGGTGAGGTTCTGCCGGAACTCAAAGGCAAGCTCGACGGCTCCGCAATCCGCGTGCCAACCCCGAATGTTTCGGCTGTGGACCTGACCTTCACTGCCTCCAAGGATGTAACCGTCGAAGACGTGAACGCCGTCATGGCCGAAGCGGCCGCAGGCGAGATGAAAGGCGTGCTGGGGTACAACGACCTGCCGCTGGTCTCTGTGGACTTCAACCACACCACGGAAAGCGCCACCTTTGCTGGTGACCAGACCAAAGTGCTGGGCAAACGTTTGGTGCGCGTGCTGGCATGGTATGACAACGAGTGGGGCTTCTCCGCGCGTATGGCAGATGTCGCCGCCCTGATGGGCCGCGTCTAAGCACCTCACAAATCACAAAAACTTGCGCCCTCGGATGGGGTCGGGCATATCTGGTCCGACCACGACATATCCGGGGGCGCAGTGCGTCATGACCAACCAAATTGCCATCTTTCTGTTTCTGTTCCTGCTGGCACTGTTGGGGATCGATGTGGTGTTCAATGACAGCGCCGTGTTCCTGCTGCTTGCCAAGAAGCTGTTTGAGCTGATCGAATGGTTGGCGTTCTGGCGCTGAGCTAAGAAACGGGGGTTTTGCCCCCGCCCTGACGGGCTCCCCCCAGGATATTTTTGGCAAGAAGAAGCTCGCATTACCTATTGAGCCAAGTCAGCTTTTGAGCCGATAGCCGGTTTTGAGCATGGTGTATGCTGTCGCCATCAAACCGGCAGTGACCGCGCTGACAACCATGAGGCCCACAATCGGCGCGCTGTCAGATACGCCAATCATACCATAGCGTGTGCCGTCGATCAGGTAGAAGATCGGGTTCACCCGGGTGAAACTCTGCAGGCTCTCCGGCAGCGCTTCTACCGAGTAGAACGTACCGGACAGAAAGGCCAAAGGCGTCACGATGAAATTGGTGATCGCCGCCATCTGGTCAAACTTATTGGCAAAAATCCCGGCCACGATCCCGACTGCGCCCATCATAGCCCCACCAAGCAGAACAAAGGTCAACGCCCAGAGCGGATGCGCCACGCCTTGTCCCAGAACCAGCGCCAAGGCGATGGTGATCGCCACTGCCACACAAAAACCACGGGCCACGGACCCGGCCATATAGCCCAGCACTGTTTCCATCGGAGACAAAGGCGGCATAAGCGTATCCACAATGTTACCCTGCACTTTTGCGATCACAATTGAGGACGACGTGTTGGCAAAAGCGTTCTGGATCACCGTCATCATCATAATGCCTGGGATCAGGAAGGTCAGAAACGGCACGCCCATCACTGCCCCTCGGCTGGGCCCGATGGCTATCGAGAAGATTAGCAGGAACAACCCGGCAGTGACCAAAGGCGCCAAAAGCGTCTGTGTCCACACCGCCAGAAACCGCAACACTTCGCGTTTCGCCAAAGTGCCAAGCCCCAGCCAGTTCACCCGGCCAAAGCGGCGCACGCCCATTTCTGTCGCCTGATCCTGTGCCATTGCTGCCGATTTCCTCACGTCGCTGTGGTTTTACCTCCCCACTCGCCGCTTTGCCGCGCCCATGGGTGATTCTTCGCCTTGTAACTCGGGCTGGGGTGATTAGAATAGGTGCCTGACCAAGAAATGCAGAGGCGGCCTTTTTGGAGGCCGCTTTTTAGCTGAGGAAGTGACGGATGTCCTGGACCGACGAGCGCGTAGAGCTGTTGAAAAAAATGTGGGGCGAAGGCCAATCGGCCAGCCAGATTGCCAAAGAGCTGGGCGGGGTGACCCGTAACGCGGTGATTGGCAAGGTGCACCGTCTGGGCCTGTCCAACCGCGCCACGGGTGGTGCCAAGGCGGATGCCAAGCCTAAGGCCGATGCAAAGCCGAAGGCAGCCCCCAAGGCCAAGGCGGCGCCTAAGCCCAAGGCCGCGCCCAAAGCCGAGCCCAAGCCGGAACCCAAAACCGAGCCAGCGGTCGCCGCGCGTCCAGCGCAGCCGCTGCGCAAGCAGATCATCCCGGCCGGTCAACCGCTGCCACCGCAACCGTCCGCCAATGAGATCAGCCCGGAAGCTCTGGCCAAGGTCAACGAAGTTGAAAAGACCGCCAAGAAGCTCTCGCTGATGGAATTGACCGAACGCACCTGCAAATGGCCCGTGGGTGACCCGGCCACCGAGGATTTCTGGTTCTGCGGCCTGCCGGTGCAAACCGGCAAACCTTACTGCGAAGCCCACGTCGGCGTGGCCTTCCAGCCGATGAGCGCGCGCCGCGACCGCAAACGCTAAGCTGACTTCACAAAAGACACGTTGAAAGCCTCGCCCAGTGCGGGGCTTTTTGCTTGAGTGGGGAACGGAGCTTTGTATCTACTGCCATAAAGAGCAACGGGAGAGCCCCACAATGTCCGCAACACTTTATGGCGACATCACCTGGCGCGAAGTGATCGCGGTGCTGATGATCTCCCTGACCCACGTCGCTACCACGCCCATTATCAAACGGTTTCCCCGCACATCGCGTTGGTTGCTGGATTTCAGCTCCGGCATCGGTCTGGCCTATGCGTTTCTGTATCTCTTGCCCAAGATCGCGTTCATGACACAGTTGGTCGGTGCGCAATACCCTGACCACGGCGTTCTCTTCAAACACCAGCTTTACGTCTATCTGATGGCCGGATTTCTGATCTACTACCTCGTGGATTTCAAACAAGACGACAACCGCCCGGCCCGTACTGCACTAACACTCAACACAATTTCGTTCGCCACCTACAACATGCTGATCGGTATCACGATCACCCACTTTCAAACGGACCTGACTGCAGCCTATGGCGTGGCCGTCTTTGTCTTCTCCGTGCACCTCTTTGGAGTGAACAGCTTCTTGCATCGTGAGTACCCCGCCGCTTTCTCCCGCTGGATGGCGCCGCTGTTTATGGTCGCAATGTACGTTGGTTGCGTGCTTGGCAACCACATCGAAAAAGGCCACCACTATCAGTCCATCGCAACGGCTGTGGTGGGCGGCATCATCATCATCCTGTCGATCCGATTGAAGCTACCGCCCCGCGCCCGTGTGAACGTCAGTGCCTTCCTGATTGGTGTGGCCTGCGCCGTTGCCGCCATTGCGGGATACGCCGTCATCTAAGCCGATTGCGCCACGTCAGTGACCACCGGCTGTGGCGCAAACTGCGCCTGCAACTCACTGGCACGCGCAAAAAACGCTTCGCGGACCTCCGCCGCATAGGGATTGGCCACCTCAATTGCGTGCAACACTGTGGGTGGGTCATCCTGCACCATACCCACCGCTTCTCGCAGCAGGTCAAAACTCGCCGTCGTCATCCGCTCTGGCAGTGGTCCCAAATCGGTGAGCACTTTACCAATCAGGTGGGTCAATCCCTGAACCATCGCCAACTCGCGATCATGCTCCTCTGCCGTCGTGACAATCACCTCCACTCCCCTGGTTTTCAGAAAGGCTGCTACCTTGTGCCAGCGTTCTCCGCGCTCGGGACACAAGGCAATCTTGCGCCCTTTCACGCCGTTCTTGGCGCTCTGCGGGCCAAACAGCGGGTGGGTGCCCAGGATCTCCACATGCGGCGGCAGCAACTCCCGCATGTCGCGCATGGGCGCCACCTTCACTGAGCCCACATCGAGCACCAAAGTGCCCGGACGCAAGTGCGGCGCCAGAACCCGACAGACATGCGCCATACGCGCCACCGGCACCGCCAGGATCACGATGTCACTCTGCGCCACCTCGGCCAGTCCTTCCATCGGCACCCGCCGCCCGTCCGGCAGACTGGCGCGGGTGTAACTTGGATCACAAATGCGGATTGGACACCCGGCCCAAAGCTCCTGTGCAATCAGACGGCCAAAGCCGCCAAAACCCACCAATCCAATGGTGGTCTGTTCGTTAGTTCGTTTTTCCTGTCTCATAGCGGACCCCGTGTGTGAGGCCACGTTTGCTGGGACTAATTGTCTTGGAAGGTTTTTGTGTCTTCATCCCCGTCAAACGCAGCGGATGAAGATGCCAAAGACCCCGCCACTATGTGGTCAGGGTATAATAGGTGCCAAAAAAGATGCTGTTCTTGGTCATGCGCATGTGATGGCACGCATCACGCGCCGCCGTCAACCCGCTTCCTCCGGCAAAGGCTCCACGATGTCGAGCCAACGGACATAAAGCGCGCACAAGAGCGAGGCCACGACCACAGCCACCATCATCGTCATCATCAGCACAGCACCGTTCTCGGGTGTCAGCACAGCTCCGGTGAGGCTCGTCAAGGCTGCCCCCATGGCCACGCTCATGGCGCCGGACAGGCCAGATGCACTGCCAGCAAGCTTAGGCCGCACTGACATTGCGCCGCTGTTGGTCGAGGGCAAGGTCAAGCCATTGCCCATGCCCACAAAAATCACCGCGCCGACATAGGTCACCGGATGCACAAACCCTACCAGCACGATCGCAAAGCCAACGCTCAAACCTGCCAATCCCACAACTCGTCCACCAATCATCAGCTGCCAAAGTGGAACGGCTTTGGCCAAACGGCCTGACATAAACGACCCCAATGAAAACCCCACTGCAATCGCGCCAACGGTCATACCCACCGTTGTGGGCCGCAGGTCAAAGACAGCAACGCCGATCAACACAATCCCGGTGATATAGATGTAAAACGCGCCCACAGACAGGCTGCTACACAAACTATACCCCCAGAACCGGCGTGATTTGAGCAGCTCCGGATAGGTGGCAAACTGCTCCCCCATGGTGGCGGCCCGATTGGTATTGGTCTCGCCCAGATCTCGCCAGGTCAGCCAAACCAACCCGGCGCCGATCAAGGCGTACACCGCAAAGTTTGACCGCCAACCAAATGCCTCGTGCAGAAATCCGCCAATGGTTGGGCCTGTCATCGGGGCGATGGCCATCACCATCGAGATGTAGCCCAACATGCTTGCCGCCTCTTTGGGCCCGTGCATGTCGCGAACAACCGCGCGGCTCAAAGCGATGCCAACCACGCCTGCAGCTTGGAGCATCCGGCTGACCAGAAACCCGACAATGTCTGTTGCCCAAAAACAGCCGATTGAGCCCACCGAAAAAACCAACAAACCAATCAGCATCACCGGACGCCGTCCGTAACGATCTGACAGCGGCCCAATGATGACTTGCAACACCACCGTCACCGCCAAAAACGCGCCCATCGACAGGTTCGCCACGGCGTAGTCGACACTGAACTCATCTGCGATGGCCGCTAAGGACGGCAAGAACATGTTGAGCGACAAGACCGACATCGCGGTCAGCAAAATCAACGTATTGAGATGCGGCGCGCTCCGCCGCTCAGGCCCGCTCAATTGCCGCCCAACAGGTTCTGCAACCCGCGCAGCGCCTCTTTCTCCAGCTTGTCTTTAATCGCATCCTCAGTGGATTGGCCTTCTTTTTTCTCCAGCCCTAGTTCTTTTTCAAGCTTCTGTTTGGCCTCGTCCTCCACGGCTTTGATTTCCTTATCAAAGCTGCGCTTCACCGCCTCTTCCAGATCCGGCACCACGCTGGGGTTACTCCAGCTGCCCTTGATCTTCACCGGTACAATCAGGCTCGGCCCATCCGGCCCGTTGAGCTGCGGCGAGAACACATAGTCAATTGTTCGCAAGCCGAGCCCCACGGTACCTTCGCCTGTTGCCGATAAGCGCGACAGTTTCATCAAAAGATCCCGATTGCTCAGCACACCATCAGCAATGGTCCAGCTCGCCACCATGCTATTGAACACGGTGGTGCCTCCGGTGACGTCGCCGCGTAGCAGTTTATCCAGATCGATGCCTTCAATAGTTCCGCGCCCAACCTCAACACGGCCGTCGCCGTTCATGTTGTTCATGATGGCATCCAAGGTCTCGCCAGAGCTCAGGAACCGACTCTCAAAGTCCGCAGTGCCGCTGAACTTGTCCAATTCTGCCGTTGCGGCCAAGAATGGCTGCAAAGCGATCTGGGACACGTTCAAGTCACCCCGTACTGACAAACCATTGCGGTTATTGGCCACAAACAGCCCAGTAACAGCGCCCTCATAGGCTTCCATCTCCTGAATGCGGGCCACGGCGCGGGCGCGCTCAATCTTCACTGTGGCCCGGGTCTTACCAAACGCGATCCCATTCAGATCCATCGCCTTGGCAGCAAAACTGATGGTGCCATCCACCAAACCCAACACACTCGCATCAATCGGTTCTTTGGACCATCCCACCGGAGCAGCTTCCCCAGACTGACTGCTTTCGCCTCCCTCCTTCTCTACAAACCGCAAGGTCTGTGTCGCTACTTGCGCCGTCACTTTCGGGCGCGCCCAATTCAGATCCACATCCGCCTGCACCGTCAGATCATTGCCCATAGCGGTCACCTGCCCGCCGCGCACAGACACCACGCCCGCTCGGGTCAAGGTCACATCACCTTGCACCGCCAAAGGCCCTTCAAGCCCGCCTGTGCCCAAGGCGGTAAGAAACGCCGCTGCATCCGATGCCGAGACCGTCAATTTGCCGCTGGCTTCCGGTGCGATCCCGGCACGCCCCTCAAAACGGGCGGACCCACCGCCCGCCTGCACAGCCAATTCCACCGCAGACACATCGCCATCAATCAAAGCCAATGGCGCTGCAACCACAGCGTCCAGCTTGATCGGTGCGCCAAAAGGGCTGGCCTCAATCGAAACCTCCGCTGTCTTGTTAACATTCGGCCAAGTCATCGCCAGTGACACGCCGGACAACTCCTGTCGCGCGCCGCCATGATCGATATAACGCACCTGCGCATCGCTGATCACCAGCCGCTCAAGCGCAAAGCTCTCAAACTGAGAAGCGGTCGATGATGCCGACGTTGGAGCGCTCTCACCGCCGGTCTGCGCTTCAGCGCTCTGGCCGCTAACCACAGGCGACGTGCCATCACTTAAATCCCAATTTACCCGTCCGTCGGTGGTTTTCTCCAGCAGCACCTCCGGTGCCACCAGCTCGACATTCTTGACGCGAATGTCCCCACCAATCGCCGCCATCACGTCGACACCGATCACCGCCTTATCGGCCGTGAACATGGGGCCACGCTCCGACCATGCCGCATTGCCAAAACTCACCTTCTCGGTGGTCACGCCCAGCACCGGATACCAGCTGATCCCGACCTTACCCTCAAACGTCAGCTCGCGTCCGGTCAACGCCTTGACCTGATCCGCCGCCAGTTTTGCAATCTTCTCCCCCGGCAACGCCACAACCAGCACCACCGCGCCAATTGCCAAAATCAAAACCGCTGCCACCAATCCCCGGATTATCTTCATCGGAGACCTCCTTTACTGCCCAAGCGGAGCCTAAGCGCCTAAGAACACACACGCAATGCATCAAACCGCCCTTCCCCTTTGCCAAACGACGCGTGCTGCCCTATATGCGCCCCATGTCCAGCAATCCGCCAGAACTCCGCCCCGACCTCGCCCGCACCACCCTCACTGGGGACGCGCGCCCCGGCCAGCCCACCATCGGCATGGTCTCCCTCGGCTGCCCCAAAGCCTTGGTCGACAGCGAACGCATCCTGACCCGCCTGCGCGCCGAAGGATATGGCATCTCGCCGGACTATTCCGGTGCCGACGCGGTGGTCGTAAACACCTGCGGATTTTTGGATTCCGCCAAAGCCGAAAGCCTTCAGGCCATTGGCGAAGCCATTCAGGAAAACGGCAAAGTGATTGTCACTGGCTGTCTTGGGGCAGAGCCCGAATACATCACCGGCGCCCACCCCAAAGTGCTCGCCGTCACCGGCCCACACCAATATGAACAGGTGCTGGACGCAGTACATGGCGCCGTGCCGCCCAGCCCCGATCCTTTTGTCGATCTGCTGCCCGCCAAAAACGTGACCCTCACGCCGCGCCACTACAGCTATCTAAAGATTTCAGAGGGTTGCAACCACAAGTGTAAGTTCTGCATCATCCCGGATATGCGCGGCAAACTCGCCTCGCGGCCAGTGCATGCTGTCCTGCGTGAGGCGGAAAAACTGGTCGACAACGGCGTGCGCGAACTCTTGGTGATCTCGCAAGACACCTCCGCCTACGGCCTGGACCGCAAGTACAGCACGCATCCCTGGAAAGACCGCGAAGTGCGCAGCCACATCACCGATCTCGCCCGCGAGCTCGGCCAATTCGACGCCTGGGTGCGCCTGCACTACGTCTACCCCTACCCGCATGTGCGCGAGCTGATCCCGCTGATGGCGGACGGGCTGATCCTGCCCTATCTGGACATTCCCTTCCAACACAGCCACCCGGACACGCTGAAACGCATGGCCCGCCCGGCGCACACCTCCAAAACCTTGACCGAGATCGCCGCCTGGCGCGAGATCTGCCCCGACATCACCCTGCGCTCCACCTTCATCGTCGGCTACCCCGGCGAAACCGAAGCCGAGTTCCAGCACCTCTTGGATTGGATGGACGAAGCCCAACTCGACCGTGTTGGCTGCTTCCAGTACGAAAACGTCGACGGCGCCCGGTCTAACGAGTTGCCAGACCACGTCCCCGCCGAGGTCAAACAAGAACGCTGGGAGCGGTTTATGGAAAAGGCGCAGGCCATATCTGAGGCAAAACTCGCCGCCAAAGTGGGTCAGACCATGGACGTCATTGTCGACGACATCGACGAAGACGGCATCGCCACCTGCCGCACCAAAGCGGACGCGCCAGAGATTGACGGCAACTTGTTCATTGACGAAGGCACGGATGGGCTGAATGTCGGCGACATCGTCACCGTTGAGGTGGACGAGGCCGGGGAGTATGACTTGTGGGGTTGTTTAACTGAGCAGTGAGTATGAAGTGAAAACAAAGTTCTTGCGAAACTATGCACTTGGCTGCTTTACCGGAGCTTCGATTGCTCTTTCGCTAGCATGGCTCCTCGACGAAACAGTCAGTACAGCACTTCAAACAAACTGGATTTACCTTGTTTCCGCCGGAGTGACCCTACTCGCAGCGTCATTGGCGTTGCTGGGTACTTTCTCAATTATCGAAAACCAAAATAGATTAGCCGCCGAAGAAAAGAACAAGTCTCTGTTGGCGGCGCGCGCAGCCTTACCTCCTGTTCTATCGTCGCTTTACCAAAAGAGCACTCTTGGATTTGAAGTTTCGGACAATCAACTTCAGCAAAGCCAAGACGCAAACGGTTCCAGCCGCCTACTATCGGAGTTGGAACTGCAAGAAAGTGAGCTAAGAGCGCTAACTGAGTGTATTAAATTCTCTGACCCCGATACAGCCCGTTGGTTGTCACTAATTATTTCGCATTTTCAGATATCTCAGGCACGCTTGCAGGATCATCTGTTAAGCAGCGATCTGACTGTCCATGCCCCAGATTCCCATTACCAAGCCATTGCATATAGAGCAGTTGACTGGCTAGAAGTCAAAGCGCTGGTCAGCCACCTTTTCGAATTCGCACGAACCGGCAAATTGCCTGCGACTGAATTAGATGTTTCGAAGATTTCGCTACCGATAAACCATTTCGGAACTGGCCCAACTGCGCGATGCTGGGAATCTACTTTTGAAAATCTGATAGACTACTACGAAGAGAACGGAGGGACATCCAGTATTGGTTTTCAGCAGCGACTCATCCCTAACCCATTGATTTCATGACCTCCAGCGCCTGACCCTGGGTGGGTGCGTTAGCGCCCTCCCGTGGGGAGGGTCGGGCGCTGCCAAATCTACGATTTGGCTCCTTGGTAGACAAGACGCTTGCAAAACCACAGCGACATCCTGTCCCTTGAGGCCGCATTATCCGCGGCGTAGGCTCTCCTCACAGCCACAAATGGCCCGAGACACATCCCTCGTAAGGAGCGTGACATGTCCAACGCAACGCGCGTGCTTTACAATGCGGACTGCCCGATCTGTGACGCGGAAATCTGCCACTACCGGTCTTACACCGAACAGCGAGACATCCCCGTCGCCTATGACGATCTGAACTCCGACGCCCTCTCAGAATGGGGCATTGATCCGGAAACGGCGGCCAAGCGCCTGCATGTCACCGCCAACGGGGAGCTCTATTCCGGCATCCCCGCTTTCCTGATCCTTTGGCAAGAAATGCCGCGCTTCCGCTGGCTCGCGCGCCTCATTGGCCTGCCCGGCATCAAGCAGCTGGCCTGCCTCGCCTACGACCACGCGCTGGCCCCATGGCTCTACCGCAAACACCTGCGGCGGCAGGCCAAGACAAAAGCAGCCTAAGCCTCAGCCCTGCTGCATCTCTTTGAACAAATCTGCGTTCATGCAGTAATCGGGCGCATTGGCCGCGGAGCCATTAAGCTCCTGAAACTTCTGACAGGCGCCCAGCTCCTGACAGCGGGTGCATTGCATCACCGCATTGCGAAACTCTTTGGCAGCCTCCGGGTTCTTCATGATCCTCTCCCCCCAATCGATGCCAACGCGTTCAGACATGCCCGTGACCAAATTGATGTGCTGGCTCATTTTCTCAAACATCGCTGGCTCCTTTCCCTCGTTTTGCGGTCGCGCCGGTCAGCCCGCCGACAGTCTTTCAAACAACTCCGCATGGCAGCAGAACGCCGGCGCTTCTTTGGCCGTCCCCGCTCGCTGCCCCAAAAAGCTCTGACAGGCCTCTGTGTGCGGACACATGCGACAGCGCGTGACCATATTGGCGTAGTCCTCGGCACTTAACATCTGATCGAGCATCGCCTCGCTGAGCGACACCCCCAGCACCCGCGCCATGCTTTGGGTCAGCCAGAAATGTGTCACCGGATCACCAAGAGGCTGAATATTTCCCATCACGAATGCGCCTCCAACGCTGTCTTAAGCCGCTTGAAACGGTCTTTGTTCACACAGGGCTCCGGCGCCACCTCTTCGGTCTGAGCCGCCCGCTCATGCGCCGACAAATACCGGCCACAGCCCGTCTCCCAGTCACAGCCGCGACAGCCTTCCACCATCTCAGCCCAGTCTTCCTGTGAAAGCTCCGCCTGCGCCATCGCCGCCACCAGATCGGTCTGCGTCAGCTGCGCCATGCGCTGTGCCAACCAATAGTGTTCCGTGCGATCACCAAGCGGTTTCATGTCTCACTCCTTGCCACGTACGGCGTGGTCTACTGCGCCCCTCGCAGCCGCTTCAGCAGCTTGGTGTTGCGGCAGTAATGCGGCGCCGCCACCACCGCGCCCTCCTCTTTCAGCCAACGCGCACAGGCCTCCGGTTCGCTGCAGGTGGTACAGCGCAAAACCGCCTCGGAAATCTCGTCAAATTTGAGCGCGCCGCGAATGGCCGCCTCCTGCAGGTCCATACCCAACCGGCTGGCCGTGTCATCCAACAGCGCCGCATGATGGCGCAGCTTCGCAGTCCGATCTGTCACAATGGTCATAGGCGCCTCTCTGATAACTGACCCACGCAGTCTATCAGGCCACCCGAAGGGCGCCCTTGACCTGCATCAACCAACGATCTGAGAGGAATTTGATCGCGCTTAGGACAGCGCCTCAAGATAGGCCCGCACACAATCCTGCACCCGGCGAAAGCGATCCCCGCCCAGCTTTGTGCCGCCATACCAACGGGTTACCACCACAATGTGATCCGTGAGGTCTTCCCTTTCCAGCATCCGCAGGATCACCAACCCCGCGCCGCTCTCCCCGTCATCCCCTTTCAACGGAGTGCCGTCCGCCATCAAAGCGGCCCAGGTGTTGTGCGTCGCCTTGGCAAATTTCTTGTTGCGCTTAAGCTCTTTGAGAAAGGCGTCGGCCTCTTTGCGGCTGGTCACTTTGCCGCCGGAAACCGCATATTTGCTGCCCCGGTCGGTGACCACATTGGTCAGTTGCAGCACGCCGTCAAAGCCCTGCTGCCGTCTGCTTCACAATCGCCACACGCGATGCGTTGGGCGGGTGTGTACCGAGGAACTGGTTGCCAGGATCCGGCGTGCGCTCAAAGAAGTTCACTCCGATCAATGGATCATAGCCCGACCTCTTGGTCAGGATTGTGCCCAGTTGGTCGGCTTCCAACTCATGGTTCTTGGAGAAGCTGCGCGCGCCCACGCCCGCGCCCAAATCCATCGCGGCCTCAATCGCCTGCGCATTCCCGCCAGCCGCAGCAACCAGAATGGCGCCCAGCGCTGCCCCTGCGGCCGCATTGCCCTGGCTGCGAGCAATGTGCCCTTTGATATGGTGCGCGGCCTCATGCCCCATGACAAAAGCCAACTCATGATTGTTGCGTGTCTCCGCAACCAAAGGTGCCGTGAAAATGATCAGCGGACGGCCATTCTTGTCCAGCGTCTGATAGGCGTTGGCGATCTTGGTTTCTTTCGGATCCACATAAATCTTGTAGTCACAATTGGTGCCCTCAGGCGTGCGCGCCTTACATTCCCGCTCCACCAAAGGTTCCATACGCGCTTTCACCGGTGCCAAACGCGAGGTGGCCTGCGACACAGAAATCTTGGGCGCTGGCTTCTGCTGCACGGCAGGCTGCGGCGTCGAGCTGGTGGTGGTCGACACACAACCACTCAAAACGACAGCGGCCATCACGCTGACAACGCTGGCTTTCACTGGCAAACTCTGACGCATGACATCCCTCCCACAAGCGGCCCATACTAGAGCACAGGTGTAAATTTATCATCTAAGCCTCACGACACCAGAGGGAAATGCTTGCACCCCCTCCCCTTTGCGTTACGCTGGGGACATGTTCAGCATCGAGCACGAATTTGACGCCACCGTTGTGACGCTGGTTGACGAAGGCACCGCCCCCTTGGGGGAAGATGTGGTCATTCACATGTTTGAGGACTGTGTCACCATCGAGCAATATGACCCCCGCACCGATACGGTCCAGAAAATCACCCTGTCCAACACGCAGGTGCAGGATCTGACCGCCGCTTTGGACCTCCCCGAAGGGGTCTACATGCTCAAACGCACTGCGGACTAGACATACGTCAATCGAGACGAAACACCTTGTCCCGCGCTGTCGCGCCGCGGATCAAAGTCAATCGGGATTTGGCCACGCCCAGCTCCTTGGCTAGCAGCTTCTGCACGGCTGCGTTGGCCTTGCCGCCTTCCGGCGCCACGGTCACATACACCCGCAAGACATCATCCGCCCGCACCACCTTGTTGCGTGATGCCTTGGGTGTCACACGCACCGCAATCTCGGCTCCCGAATCGGCCAAATCTGAAAAATCTTCGCCCAATGGTTCCGGCCCCGTTGCCCCAACAGCGATTTACATTTCACAATCTCCCCGCATAGGGTAGCCCGCGCAAGACGACAGGGAGAGACTTGCCACATGGCCACTGGCTTCTTTTTTGATGAAAAATGCTTCTGGCACGCAGGCGGCAACTACGCCTTAACCTTGCCGGTTGGTGACTTGGTACAGCCGCTGGCTGCAGGTGGCCTGCCAGAAAGCCCTGAAACCAAACGTCGCCTTAAAAACCTCATGGATGTGACCGGCCTGACAAACGACCTCGATGTGCGCAGCGCACCGCCTGCGACCGAGACCATGCTTCAGCGCGTTCACCCAGCAGACTTTTTGGCCAAGTTCAAAGAAGTCTCTGATGCAGGCGGTGGCGAAATTGGCCTGCGCACACCTTTTGGCAAAGGGGGCTACGAAATCGCGGCTCTATCCGCAGGTATCGCCACCGAAGCCCTGCGCGCCGTCACCTCGGGCGTTTTGCAAAACGCCTACGCGCTCTCTCGCCCTCCGGGTCATCATTGCCTTCCGGATTGGCCCAACGGGTTCTGTCTGTTGGCCAACATCGCTGTCGCCATCGAGGAAATCCAGGCACAGGGCTTGGCCAATCGGGTCGCTGTTCTGGACTGGGACGTGCACCACGGCAACGGCACCGAGGCGATCTACTATGACCGTGACGACGTGCTCACCATCTCCCTGCATCAGGAACACAACTATCCTTTGGACACAGGCGATGTGACCGACCGTGGCAAAGACGCTGGCCTCGGAAAAAACATCAACGTCCCGCTGCCGCCCGGCGCCGGTCACAACACATACCTCTACGCGATGGAGAAAATTGTCCTACCCACGCTACATGCCTTCAAACCGGATGTGATTATTGTCGCCTGCGGCTTTGACGCCGGCGCCTTTGATCCGCTCTCCCGTATGCTCGCCACCGCCGACACATTCCGCCAAATGACCAAACAGGTCATGCAGGCCGCAGATACTCTCTGTGATGGAAAGCTCTTGCTTGTGCACGAGGGCGGCTATTCTGAAGCCTATGTGCCCTTCTGCGGCCATGCCGTGATCGAAGAGCTGTCTGGTTCCTCAATAACTGCTGAGGACCCAATGGCCGCCTCTCTCACCAAACGCCAGCCCAACGCCCGCGTCGAGGCCTTCTTTGCCACGCTGGTCGATGAGATGGCCGAAATATTCGCAAGCCCGCCCGGTTGAAACCCAACTGCGCCACGCCAACATACCCAATCAACTCCTGAGGGAAAACCCGATGCCTCAACCAAACCAAGCCGCGCTGGATTTCTTGCTGAGCCGCCGCTCACGTCCCGCCAAAACCCTGATTGGCCCCGCGCCCACCCGCGAAGAGCTGGAACCACTTCTGGAGGCCGCTCTGCGCAGCCCGGATCACGGCAAACTCGAACCCTGGCGCCTGATCGTGCTGGAAGATGGCGCGCTGACCAAGCTTGCTAAACTCGCGCAAGAGCGCGGCGCGGCGCTTGGCATGGCACCAGACAAGATCACCAAAGCCCACGATCAATTTGACCGCGCCGATCTGGTGGTCGCCGTGATCGAAGCGCCAGTGATAAGCGAAAAAATCCCGGAAATCGAACAGACCTATTCGGCCGCTTGTGTGTGCCTGCAACTGCTAAACGCCGCATTGGCCGCTGGCTGGGGCGCCAACTGGCTGTCCGGCTGGGCCAGCCACGATCGCGGCTTTGTGGAGAAAGGCCTCGACCTCACCCCGCGTGAGCGCGTTGCAGGTTTCATCCACATCGGCACTGAAAAAGTCGCGCCGCCTGAGCGCCCCCGCCCCAACATGGAGACCAAAGTCACATGGCTGTCAGCCTAGCAATCTCGTCTTTTGGCAAGACCCTCACCCAAACCGGGGACCCGCGCTTTCGCCGGGTCCTTTTTAAAGGCATCGGCCTGACCTTTGTGCTGCTGATCGCGGTCTATACCGCCTTCCTGATGTTTCTGAACTGGATTGGCGCAGGCCAAACCGTGCAGGAGATCCTAGGCAATATCTCCTGGGTTGGCGACCTCTTCACCTTCGCCTCGCTCTTCCTGATGATCGCGCTGTCGGTCTTCTTGATGATCCCGGTCGCCTCCGCCATCACGTCATTGTTTCTGGACGAAGTGGCCGACGCGGTGGAGGACAAGCACTATCCCGAACTGCCGGATGTGCCCCGAGTGGCCTTTGCGGAAGGCCTCAAAGACAGCGTGAACTTTCTGGGTGTCTTGATTGCCGCCAACATCTTTGCGCTGGTGCTCTACGCAATCTTCCCGCCGTTTTCGCTGTTCATCTTCTGGGGCCTCAACGGCTTCCTGCTAGGCCGGGAATACTTTCAGCTGGTCGCCATGCGCCGCGTGGGTCGTGCCGAAGCCAAGAAACTGCGCAAGAAGCATCTCGGCACCATTTGGCTCGCGGGCACGCTTATGGCCATGCCGTTGGTTGTACCGATCTTGAACCTGGTGATCCCGATCTTAGGCGCGGCAACCTTTACCCATCTGTACCATCAGCTGGAGCCGTCACCTCAGCGGGCCCCATCACGTTAAACCAGTCAAAATCACGCACAGTGATTACACCGGATGTGATGATCCAGTACAAAATTACCCACATCACCGCGGCCGCGCCTGTGGTGATCCAGGCCTTGGCTATGAGGTAGTGATGCTCTGGGCTGCTGGCATGTGTGCCGGGCACAACCTCTCCCACATCGCCCTGCGTTTTCAGGCGAATCGGGATCACCATCAAAAAGGTCATGAACCAAAGCACGGCGTATAAAACGAGGGCTGAAGTGATGGTCATAGCGCGCTCCTGATAAAAAATTGGCGGACATCTGTGGCCCGCCAATTCTCCTACGTTTGGGTTGGCCTCTTAGACCTGTTCCAGTTCCACAAGGCAACCGTTGAAATCTTTCGGATGCAGGAACAGCACAGGTTTGCCATGCGCCCCGATCTTGGGCTCGCCGCTGCCCAAAACACGCGCCCCGGTGGATTTCAGATGATCCCGCGCCGCCAGAATATCGTCGACCTCATAGCACACGTGGTGAATGCCGCCCGCCGGGTTCTTTTCAAGGAAGCCATTGATTGGGCTGTCTTCTCCCAACGGATAGAGCAGCTCGATTTTGGTGTTTGGCAGCTCGATGAACACCACGGTCACGCCGTGGTCAGGCTCATCCTGAGCCGCACCAACTTTCGCGCCAAGCGCGTCGCGATACTGCGCACTTGCCGCTTCCAGATCCGGCACAGCAATGGCCACGTGGTTCAATCTTCCGATCATTTTTGTCTCCTCCAAAGGGCATGGATCCCGCTCCCCGTCCTTATGTGCGCTGATATGCGCAGGCGCAAGCGACAGGGCGTCGCGGCTTTCTTTAACGTTTCGTTAGGCATGTGTTCCTAGCCTGTTTGTACGTTTCGGTACTTGTAGTTTTCGCTTCGTTGAGGATTTCAAACATGGACGACAAATCGCCTTTCTCCCCGCTGACCACCCCATCAGCCGCACGCCCACTTCTGGGCATGACCGTTCTGGTGGTGGAAGACAGCCGGTTCTCCTCTGACGCGCTGCGTCTGATGTGTGTGCGCTCTGGTGCTCGCATCCGCCGCGCCGACTGTTTGACCTCTGCCCGACGACACCTGCAAGTCTACATGCCAACCGTCGCGATTGTGGACATGGGCCTGCCAGATGGCTCTGGCGCCGAGCTGATCGAAGAGCTCCAAAAGGCCTCTCCGCGCATCGAATTAATCCTAGGCACCTCTGGCGACGATTTTACCCAAGAAGCCGCGCTGGCGGCTGGTGCCGACGGTTTCATCGCCAAGCCTTACGGCACGCTCACCGATTTCCAACAGGCCATCTTGCGCCGCCTGCCCGATGCCTATCGCCCAACGGTGGCTCGGGTGGCCGACAACGAAGCAATCAAGCCGGACCCTGTGGCCTTCCGCGATGACCTGCTGCACGCGGCGGACACCCTGAAAGAAGGCGATGAAGAGCTGATCGACTATGTGGCGCAATTCTTAGGCGGCTTGGCCCGAAGTGCAGGTGACAACGGTCTGCTAAACGCTGTGAAAGCTGTGGAGACCGCCCGCAAGGAAGGTACGGGCGTGCGCGCCAATGTGGCCGAACTCAACGGCGTGGTGGAAAGCCGCCTCACCGAAGCGGCCGTAATCTAAGACCTACACCACCGGAACGACGACGTAAGACACGGGACAGTCAGGCGAGGCCATTGGCCTCGCCTTTCCTTTTGGGCTCACCCCTGCTCAGGATCACTCGCCGCGCGCACCAGTTGCGTCAGATCGCTCAACCGTTCGCGCTGCTGGCCCGTCTCGTCAAAATTGCTTGGAGACAGCCAAACCTCAAACGCAGCCTTCAAAGCCGGCCACTCCCGGTCAATCGCCGCAAACCACGCGGTGTCACGGTTGCGCCCTTTGTACACCAGCGCCTGCCGGAAGATGCCCTCATAGCTCAGCCCCAACCGCTGTGCAGCCCGACGGGATGGAGCGTTGAGCGCATCACATTTCCACTCATAGCGGCGATAGCCAGTGTCAAAGGCCCATTGCATCATCAGAAACATCGCCTCTGTGGCCGCAGGCGTGCCCTGCATCACCGGTGCAAAGTTGATGTTGCCAACCTCAATCGAGCCGCGCTCTGGATAGATGCGCAGATAGGACGCCACGCCCGTGAAGGTGCGCTCGGCCTTGCTGTAGATCGCATAGAAAAAATTGTCTTGGTTTTCGACCGTTTCCCGCACCCAGCGATGATACTGCGCCGCCGAATGAAACGGCCCGTAGGGCATGTAGTCCCACACCCAGTCATCCGCCTGATAGGCACGGTACAACAACGCCGCGTGGGCTTCTGCGTTCAACGGCTCAAGCCGCACGTACTGGCCGTCCAAAACCTCGCCCATTGGCCGTAATGGCACGGTCCAATTGGGCACGGCAAAGCCCACAGGGCGGGATGTCTGCATGAGTGGTCTTCCTTCAGTTGGCCAAGTAGTGGCACAGCACGCCCCGCGCGCCAAGCCCTTCTGACTTAAGCCAACAATCCGGGCGCATTTCCCAACTGCATCCCAGGGAACATCACGCCTTCCAAAGCAGACCGGTCCAGACCAAAACTCTCGCGAATGGCCCAAGCCGCGTAGCGACGCACGTCATCGGTCGGCATCAGGTCGCGCCGCTGAAACAGATCCGCTTCTTCAAATCCGGCCAGTTGGCCATGCACCTTCTGCCCTCGAATGGCGCCGCCCGCCATGACCATCAAACCGCCAGTGCCGTGATCCGTGCCTTTGGTGCCATTCTCCGCCACTGTGCGGCCGAACTCCGTCATCGCCAGCACCGTTGTGCGCGCCCAGACGTCCGGACCCATCCCATTTTTGAGCGCCCGAAGACTGTCACTCAAATGCTTCAAGGGCGTTTTCAATGTGCGCGCCTGCGCCGCATGCGTATCCCAGCCACCAATGGAGAAACAGGCCACCCGCGCCGCGTCACGCAGCTGCTGCGCGGCAAAAGACGCCACACGCAAATGTACATTTGCCCGCCCGCGCCCCTTTGGGTTCATCTGCGCATCCATCATGGTATCCAGCTCGTCGGCCATCATGCCGCCGTCAGACGCCTCAAACACACCGCCGCCATCTTCGCCCGCCAACAAAATGGCTTTCTGCATCGCCAGCGCCATCTCAGGATCACGCTCCATCGTCAGCTCCAAAAGCCGCGCGCCCTGACTGGACAGCACAAAGCCCACATCCGGCGACCAGGTCTCCACCTCGGCCGCGCCTTGGCTCAGCAACATCGGGTCCGCGCCCACCGCATAGGCCGTCGTCATCGTGCTGTTGGGCATGGTTTGCAGCATCCGGTTAAGCCAACCGTCCCGCCCCGTACCAGAGGGCACCTCAATTGTTCCCGCTTCCAGCAAATCCTGCCCGTCAAAATGGCTGCGTTTGTTGCGATATGGCGTCGAAACCCCTTGCACAAACGCCAACTCACCCGCCTGCCACAGCGGCCACAGCGGTTTGGCCGCCACATGCAGCATCATCCCCTCTGTGAGTTCCAAGCCAGAACGCGGGCCCGCCAAAAGCGTTGGCCGCAGCTGGCGCAGTGCCCCGTCATCGGGTTGCACCAAATCCAGCCCGTCCAGACCACCGCGCAAAATGATCACCACCAGCCGGTTCTCGCCCCCGGTGGCGGCAAAACTCACTGGCGTCATCAACGGGCTCGCTGCGAGCGAACACCCCACCGCCAAACCACGTCCAAGGAAGCCCCGTCGATCCATCACTGATTTGTCCATGACGCTCTCCTCACACCCGCTGGAACGCGGGCGACATCAACACCAGCGCAATACCTTCGCGCCGGCTTTCCGCGGCTTCCGCAGCAAATTTCACCGCGCCTGGCATCTGCGGCCCTAGCGTTGTTTCGGCAAATTGGCGCGGATCCGGCAAGTCCTCCAGCACTTCCGCCGGCACGCCCAGCGCCCACTGCAACCGCGCCGCCATGCCCTGCGGCGTCAACCAATAGCTGTCTGCCTCTTCAAATCCGTCCGGCCCAAACGGACGCCCCCACGGCTGGCCCATCGTGCGTAGGGGCGTGCCCAACAAACGCTCCAACTCTTGGCTTTTGACATCGCGAAACCGCTCTTTGGGCACGGCCAAAGCCCGCAAGGAAGAACTGACGAATAACTCCGGTTGTTTGAAATTGCCAACGCCGGGCCCAACAGCGGCCCAAGCGGTAGGATGACGCAACATCGCCTCCACGACCTCCGGCAAATCCCCGTCGGTCTCCAGATAGCGCGCGGCCATCGAGACCAACATGCCCTCATCTGGCGCTTCAGAAACAAAATGCACGGCCAGTTTACGCGTTATGTGGCGCGCTGTATCCGGATGCCGTGCGAGATCCCGCAACACTGCGTGAACATCAGACAGCCCCCCGCGCCGGGATCCGTATTCCTTGCCCAGCACCGTCTCCGCCCCAGGTTCGGCCCGCTTGGCCAGAAACGCGGTCCCTTTTTTCTGAATGGTCGTCACACCGGTCAGCAGCTCCGCAAGCTGCCGCACATCCTTTTGTGTATACCCGCCGCCCACGCCAAGAGTGTGCAGCTCCAAAATCTCACGCGCCAGATTTTCATTCAGGCCGAGGTTTTTCTCTGACCGCTTCTTCGCAATGGTGCTATTGGGCCCCACGGAGGTATTCTGATCGAGAAAATGCAGCATTTGTGGATGCAAAACAGCTGCGATGAGCATGTCCTCAAACCGTCCATTCACATAGGGTCGAATGGCATTGGCTACATAGGCTGCCTCGGTATAGCGATAGATCACGTTTTTTCCGGGCGCGGAGAAATGGTCATTCCAAAATGCAACCAGGCGCTCCCGCAGACCATCGCGGCTCCAAACCCGCCGTGCCAATGTGGCACCAATCCACTTGGCGCCCTCTTGCTTGGAGGCACGCCTAGCCGTTTTGAACGCCTCTTGCAGGGCTTGCTGCGCATCGCTGCTCTTTTCCGCTTTGGAGATCTTGCGACGCGCATCCAACAACGCCTGCATCTTTTCCCTCATCTCCGCGTCACTGGGCAGTGGAAACCACGGCATCTCCGGCTCTTTTGCACGCAAAAGTGCCATCATATCGGTGATGTCCGCCGGTCCCGTCACCTTGGGGGACAACCCATAGCCAAATCGTGTCTGAGCTATATCAGGATCAAAACCCACTGCTGCCGCGCTCCTTTGGTCGCACACGCATTCTTCGCTCTTTTCTCTACTGTATCACATAGCCGATCCGGTTCTACGCAGCTTGCTCAAGGCTGCCAAAAATCGACCAAAATCCGCCGATACGCGCTTGCCTTAAACCAAAACCGCCCACGACAGGGTCGCAGGCGGCTGTTTTCTTCGCAATGTCGCGACAGGCTCACTCCTGCGGGATCACCCGCAGGCCCAGCTCCATCAGCTGATCAGAAGACGGTTCGCTAGGCGCGTTCATCATCAGATCTTCGGCACGCTGGTTCATCGGGAACATCATCACTTCGCGGATGTTCTGTTGATCCGCAAGCAGCATCACAATGCGGTCCACACCGGCGGCACAGCCACCGTGGGGCGGCGCACCGTATTGGAACGCTTTGTAAAGCGCGCCAAAGCGCTCCTTCACTTCCGCCTCATCATAGCCCGCAATCTCAAACGCTTTCAGCATCACCTCTGGCTTGTGGTTCCGGATCGCGCCCGACACCAGCTCATAGCCGTTACAGGCGAGGTCATACTGATAGCCTTTGACCGCCAGCGGATCACCGTTCAGCGCGTCCAGACCGCCCTGTGGCATGGAGAATGGGTTGTGTTCAAAGTCGATCTTGCCGGACTCTTCGTCTGCCTCATAGATCGGGAAGTCCACGATCCAGGCAAAGGCAAAGCGATCCTGATCAATAAGACCCAGCTCTTCGCCAATCACGTTACGGGCACGGCCTGCAACCGCTTCAAATGCCTTCGGCTTGCCACCGAGGAAGAAGGCCGCGTCACCCACACCCAGACCCAGCTGTTGACGGATGGCTTCCGTGCGGTCAGGACCGATGTTCTTGGCGAGCGGACCGGCCGCTTCTTCGCCCAGAAAAATCTCGCCGGCCTTGATCTTCGCGTTCACCTCTTTCACAGAGATGCCCTGCTCCTGCGCAATGGTGTCCGCAGACTGCTTGCGCCAGAAGATATAGCCCATGCCCGGCAGGCCTTCGCCTTGGGCAAATTTGTTCATCCGGTCACAGAACTTGCGCGAGCCACCGGTTGGTGCTGGAATGGCGCGCACTTCGGTGCCTTCCTGCTCCAGCAGCTTGGCAAAGATCGCAAAGCCGGAACCGGCAAAGTGCTCGGACACAACCTGCATCTCGATCGGGTTGCGCAGATCTGGCTTGTCGGAGCCATACTTCAGCGCCGCTTCAGCGTAAGGGATCTGCGGCCACTCGTTTGGCGCGTCCACTTTGCGACCACCACCGAACTCTTCAAACACACCCGCGATCACTGGCGAGATGGTGTCAAAGACATCCTGCTGCTCCACGAAGGACATCTCCATGTCGAGCTGGTAAAAGTCGGTTGGCGAGCGATCGGCGCGTGGATCTTCGTCGCGGAAGCACGGCGCAATCTGGAAATACTTGTCAAAGCCTGCCACCATCATCAGCTGTTTGAACTGCTGTGGCGCCTGTGGCAGCGCGTAGAATTTGCCAGGGTGAATACGGGACGGCACCAGGAAGTCGCGCGCACCCTCTGGCGAAGACGCGGTGATGATCGGCGTCTGATACTCGCGGAAGCCCTTGTCCCACATGCGCTTGCGCATGGAGGCCACAACGTCCGAACGCATGGTCATGTTCTGCTGCATCTGCTCACGACGCAGGTCGAGGAAGCGATACTTCAGACGGGTCTCTTCCGGGTATTCCTGATCGCCAAACACCAGAAGTGGCAGTTCGTCCGCCGCGCCCAGAACTTCCAGATCACGCACAAACACCTCAACCTCACCGGTGGGGATTTTGTCGTTCACCAGCTCAGGATCACGCGCTTTGACGTTGCCGTCGATGCGGATACACCACTCAGAGCGCACCTTCTCCATTTCGGAGAACACAGGGCTGTCCGGATCACACAGCACCTGCGTGATGCCAAAGTGGTCGCGCAGGTCAACAAACAGAATGCCGCCATGGTCGCGGATGCGGTGCACCCAGCCAGACAGGCGGACGGTTTCGCCCACGTTGGATTTGTTCAGATCGGCGCAGGAATGGCTGCGATAGGCGTGCATGTGCGGGCCCTCTTTCAGGGTGAATAACTACAGTCGGCCCGATACACCTTTTTGGGCCGACAAAGTCAAGAGAACGGCGCGGGTTTGCGGCACAAAAAGGCACCCTTTTGCCCGACCGAAGGGAGGGCTGCGCCTGCCTGCCCCCCGGCAGGCGCATTTGCAACGCAACACTCAGACGATCTGTATTGGCAATATCACCATCACCCAAAGCTCAACGGGATCAAAAGCGCCTACCCAGGCAGGCACAGCCCTCCGGCCTCAACTATCCAAAACAGCCAAAATCTCGCCACGCAACGCATTTGTAAGCACAATGCCATTTGCCGACCGCAAGTCACCCACCATCAAAACCGCCTCCCGCACCACGCCTGCATCCAACAAACTCTGCCGAAACACCCCCGGCAAACACCCCGACGACAACGCAGGTGTCAGACGCGCTCCGTCGGGCATTGTCAAAACAACGTTGCAAATTGTGCCCTCACACACTTCCCCCCGTTCATTCAGAAACACCCACTCGTGCACGCCATCCGGCAACGCCGCCCGCCAGCGGTCATATACTGCCCGACGAGTCGTCTTGTGCTGTAGAAAGGGATCGCGAGAGTCCAAACGCACGTCCGCAAACCGAAAAACCCAAGGCACATTCGATCCCGCCGGCAACACCGCTGTGGTGATCTCTACATCCCCACCAGCCCCAAGCGTCAACCGACAGCGCAGAGGCACATCCCCGTCCAGCGCGTCAATCGCCTCTGCTACACGCACAGGATCAAACTTAAATCCCAGCGCTTGTGCCGACCGCGCCAACCGCTCCAAATGCAAATCCAACCGCGCAATCCCCTGCCCCGGTCGATAACCAAACGTCTCGATCAGGCGGGTTCCGGCTGGAACTGTGCAAACCGTGCTTTCCAAAGCGCTTCCTCGTACTCATCCGGCGCTTTGCTGTCCCAGACAACACCGCCGCCCACATTCAATGTCGCCTGTCCGGCCTGCGCCATCAACGTCCGGATCGCGACCGAAAACTCCGACCGCCCGTCCGGCGCCGCCCAACCTATCGAGCCGCAATAGATCTCCCGCGGCCACGGCTCCAAATCGCGCAAAATCTCCATCGCCCGCAATTTTGGCGCGCCCGTGATGGACCCACAAGGGAACAGCGCCTTCAGAATATCGGCCAAGCGCACGTCATCCTGCAACTCGGCCGCCACCGTCGAGGTCATCTGATGCACGGTGGCGTAGCTCTCGATCTCAAACAGCTTTGGCACATGCACCGAGCCCGGCTTGCTCACCCGGCTGATATCATTGCGCAGAAGATCAACGATCATCAGGTTCTCGGCCCGGTTTTTCTCATCCGTCGCCAACCACTGCCGCCGCCGCGCGTCTTCTTGCGCGTCTTCGCTGCGCGGCTGCGTCCCCTTCATGGGCCGCGTTTCGATCCGACCTTTTTCATCGGTGCGGAAAAACAGCTCAGGTGACCGAGACAGAATGTCCGGCAGCCCCTCTTGGCGCACAAAGGTTCCGTGCCCCACCGCCTGCCGCGTTGCCAGTGCGCCATAAAGCGCCACCGGGTCCCCTTCAAACTTCGCTTCCATCGGGAAGGTCAAGTTAGCCTGATAGATATCCCCAGCGCCAATATAGCCGTGCACCCGGTCAAACGCCGCACGATAGGTGGCGGCGCTCCAGCGTGGCTCAAACGAGTTTAGCTCAAACTCACCACCTCTCGGCAACCGGCCCGCCATTTCCGGTGCGCGAAACACACCAAAGTTGATCAGCGGCACCCGCCGGGTCTTGGGCAACAAACGCCGCAGCTTTGGCTCCAACACATAGCCAAGCTCATAGCTGACAAAGCCCGCCAACCAGAACCCCGCGTCCTGCGCCTGCGTCAGCACGTCAAACGCCATGCCCACTTCGTTGGGATCGGTGATAGAGATCACATGTTCCGGCTTGTGAAACAGCGTCGCGCCACCGTCTGGCCCATGATCAAACCGAATCTGCACGTCCGCCCCCCGGTCAGTGTTAGTTCCTTGCCAGCCATATACGTTGCATTTTATTAAAAAACAGTGGTCATTTGCGGCGCATGACGACAATTTTGCGATCCCCCTTGCGCCTTTCCTTCTGATCCGTATAACGCACGACAATTTGCGTATTTGGCGACTCCTGCCCGCCAAGACATCGCTGCCACCAGCCCGAGGTCCACCATGCCCAAAAGAACCGACATCTCCTCGATCATGATCATCGGGGCCGGCCCCATTGTGATTGGCCAAGCCTGCGAATTTGATTACTCCGGCGCCCAAGCCTGTAAAGCGCTGCGAGAAGAGGGATATCGCGTCATCCTGGTGAACTCCAACCCGGCGACGATCATGACCGACCCCAACATGGCGGACGCAACCTATATCGAGCCGATCACCCCGGAGATCGTGGCCAAGATCATCGAAAAAGAGCGCCCCGACGCGTTGCTGCCCACCATGGGTGGCCAGACTGGCTTGAACACCGCACTGGCGGTGGAAGAAATGGGCGTTCTGGAAAAATTCGGCGTGGAAATGATCGGCGCGGACCGCAACGCCATCGAAATGGCCGAAGACCGCAAACTCTTCCGCGAAGCCATGGACCGCCTGGGCATCGAAAACCCCCGCGCCTCCATCGTGACCGCGCCAAAGAAAGACGACGGCTCCGCGGATCTGGACGAAGGCATCCGCCTGGCACTGGAAGAACTCGAAGACATCGGCCTGCCCGCCATCATCCGCCCAGCTTTCACCATGGGCGGCACCGGTGGCGGCGTGGCCTACAACCGCGACGACTACATCCACTTCTGCCGCACCGGTATGGACGCCTCCCCGGTGAACCAGATCCTCGTGGATGAAAGCCTGCTGGGCTGGAAAGAATACGAGATGGAAGTGGTGCGCGACCGCGCCGACAACGCCATCATCGTCTGCTCCATCGAAAACGTCGACCCAATGGGCGTGCACACCGGCGACTCCATCACCGTGGCCCCGGCGCTGACCCTGACCGACAAAGAATATCAGATCATGCGCAACCACTCGATCAACGTGCTGCGTGAGATCGGCGTGGAAACCGGCGGCTCCAACGTGCAATGGGCGGTGAACCCGGTTGACGGCCGTATGGTTGTGATCGAAATGAACCCGCGCGTGTCCCGCTCCTCTGCGCTGGCCTCCAAAGCCACCGGTTTCCCAATCGCCAAAATCGCCGCCAAACTGGCGGTAGGCTACACGCTGGATGAGCTCGACAACGACATCACCAAAGTGACCCCGGCATCCTTTGAACCCACCATCGACTATGTTGTCACCAAGATCCCGAAATTCGCCTTTGAAAAGTTCCCGGGCTCTGAGCCAAACCTAACCACCGCGATGAAATCCGTGGGCGAAGCCATGTCCATCGGCCGCACGATCCACGAGTCCATGCAGAAGGCCCTCGCCTCCATGGAAAGCGGCCTCACTGGCTTTGACGAGATCGCCATCGAAGGCGCGGATGATCCGTCCTCCGGCAAAGCTGCCGTGATCAAAGCGATCAGCGCCGCCACCCCGGACCGCCTGCGCACCATCGCGCAAGCCATGCGTCACGGCCTGACCAACGACGAGATCCAGAACGTCACCATGTTCGACCCGTGGTTCCTGGATCGCATCCGCGAGATCGTGGATGCTGAGGCCGAAGTGGCCGCCAACGGCCTGCCAACCGATGAGAAGGCCATGCGCCAGCTCAAGATGCTCGGCTTCACTGACGCGCGTCTATCCAAACTGACCGGCTTGCCTGAAACCGACGTGCGCAAAGCCCGCACCGGTCTGGGTGTCACCGCCGTGTTCAAACGCATCGACACCTGTGCTGCCGAATTCGAAGCGCAGACGCCATACATGTACTCCACCTACGAAACCCCGATGATGGGTGAAGTGGAATGTGAGGCCCGCCCGAGCGACCGCAAGAAAGTTGTGATCCTCGGTGGCGGTCCAAACCGGATTGGTCAGGGCATCGAGTTTGACTACTGCTGCTGTCACGCCTGCTATGCGCTGACGGATCAGGGTTATGAAACCATCATGATCAACTGCAACCCGGAGACCGTGTCCACCGACTACGACACCTCCGACCGTTTGTATTTTGAGCCGCTCACCTTTGAGCACGTGATGGAAATCCTTCGGGTAGAGCAAGACAACGGCACGCTGCACGGCGTGATCGTGCAGTTTGGCGGCCAAACCCCGCTGAAACTGGCCAACGCGCTGGAAGCCGAAGGCATCCCAATCCTCGGCACCACGCCAGATGCGATCGACCTGGCCGAAGACCGCGAGCACTTCCAGGCGCTGGTCAACCAGCTGGAGCTGAAACAGCCTAAGAACGGCATCGCGTCAACAGACGCCGAGGCGCTGTCCATTGCTGAAGACATCGGCTTCCCGCTGGTGATCCGCCCGTCCTACGTTCTGGGTGGCCGCGCTATGGAAATCGTGCGCGACATGGCCCAGCTGGAACGCTACATCGCCGAAGCTGTGGTGGTCTCTGGCGACAGCCCCGTGCTGCTCGACAGCTACCTCGCGGGCGCAGTCGAACTGGATGTGGATGCGCTGAGCGACGGCACCGACGTGCACATCACCGGCATCATGCAGCACATCGAAGAAGCCGGCGTGCACTCCGGTGACTCCGCCTGCTCCCTGCCGCCTTACTCGCTGGACAAAGACACCATCGCGGAAATCGAGCGTCAGACCCACGCACTGGCCATCGCGCTCAATGTTGTGGGCCTGATGAACGTGCAGTTCGCGGTCAAAGACGGTGAGATTTACCTCATCGAGGTGAACCCACGTGCGTCGCGCACCGTGCCGTTTGTGGCAAAATCCACTGACAGCGCCATTGCCTCCATCGCCGCACGCATCATGGCGGGCGAGAAACTGGCGGACTTCCCAAAACGTGCCCCTTACGTGGAACTCGACGCCACCAAGGATCAGCCGATAGCGGATCAGATGACGCTGGCGGATCCCAACATGCCTTGGTTCTCGGTGAAAGAAGCCGTGCTGCCCTTCGCCCGCTTCCCGGGTGTCGACACCATCCTCGGCCCAGAAATGCGCTCCACTGGCGAAGTCATGGGCTGGGACCGCTCCTTCGCCCGCGCCTTCCTAAAGGCTCAGATGGGTGCAGGCATGGTGCTGCCCACCGAAGGCAAAGCCTTCATCTCGGTCAAGGACGACGACAAGACCGCCACCATGGTGGACGCGGCCAACATCCTGATCGATCTGGGCTTCTCGGTTGTCGCCACCTCCGGCACCGCCGCATGGCTGAGCGACCAAGGCGTGGCCTGTGAAAAGGTCAACAAAGTCTATGAGGGCCGCCCAAACATCGTGGACGTGCTGAAAAATGGCGACGTGTCCTTGGTGATGAACACCACCGAAGGCGCGCAAGCCGTGAACGACAGCCGCGAAATCCGCTCGGTCGCGCTCTACGACAATATCCCCTACTTCACCACGGCCGCCGCGTCCCACGCCGCCGCCCGCGCCATGAAAGCCCGTGAAGAAGGCGATCTGGAAGTGCGCAGCCTGCAGGGCTAAGCTTTCGTGCTAGAACAGAAAAAGGCGTCCCGAGAGGGCGCCTTTTTGTGTGAACCGTTAGGGCTGTGCCTGCCTGTGTGGGCGCGAATGCGCCTGCCGAGGGGCAGGCAGGCGCAGACCGAGCCGCTTCGCGCCCCGTGCAAGAGAGGCCCGTCACTCTTCTCGGTTCGTCACCTCAAAATACGCAAAATCCGCCGCCTGCGCCCGCCCGGTCATGTCCTGGGCGCACATGCCCACAAAACAGCCTGTAAAATTGGAATACTCCCCACGCACGCCTTCGTCGGACAACCGCGACGCATCCAACACGGGTCCAATCACCTGCCAATCGCCATCCTCCAGCGCATAGAAGAACCGCAACTCCGCGCGGTTGATCTCCAACTTCATCCGCACAGCACTCGCGTCCGACACCGCGACCATCTCTCCCAGCGGATAGGTCAACCGCCCCTCCGGCCAATCCAGACAGGACAGGATTGTCAGAGCCCGCCCGCCAGACGCCGGGTCCATCGTCAACGCCAGATAGTGAAACTGCGTCCGATTGTAATAGGCCGTCAGCCCCGCCATCTGCTGATAGCTGTCCGGCGCAAACTGCACCTCGGTCTCCGCCGTGCACTGCCACTCCGTCTGCCGCGCCGCCACCAAGGCCTGCTCAAACCAGGACCCAATCGACTCCCGCCCATAAAGCCGCAACGCGCCCCCTCTCAGATCAAACAACCGCGCAGGCTCCGGGCTGCGCAGCCACTGTAACTGCGGCGGCAGCTCCGATATCTCGGCAAAGTCAAACCTCGCTGGCGGCGCTGGCCATGGATGCTCCGGCAAATCCGGCGCAGGCTGCTCCACATTCGGCACCGTGCCGCCCTCGGCTAGATAGAGCCAGCCATCGTCGCCCCAAACACATTTCGCAATCCCGGTCTCCCGCCCCATCTGCGAGCGCCGCAGGCCCGGCAAAGGCCGCGTGGTGAGGAGCGTGTGATAGACCGCGCCATCCTCCAATTCGACATACTGCCCATGTCCCGTGCGCTGCAACGGGCTGGCATCATTGTCGCGCACATGCACCAGATGTTTTTGCGGATGCAGCTCATACGGCCCGCGCAAGTCCTTGGACCGCGCATAGGTCACCGCATGCTCATACCCCGTGCCGCCTTCGGCCGTGATCAGATAGTAATACCCGTTGCGCTGCATCAGATGCGGCGCCTCTGTCAGCCCAAGGTCACTGCCCGCAAAGATGTTGGTGATCTCGCCCACCAAGCGTCCTTCCTCGACACTGTATTCCTGCAGCAGAATGCCACCAAAAAACGACGCGCCCCGCGTGTTCGCATTGCCCATTGTCGCCAGATGGTTCCACACCACATTGACCAGATACTTACGCCCATCCGCATCATGAAACAGCGATGGGTCAAACCCGCTGGAGTTCAGGTAGATCGGATCAGACCACGGCCCCTCAATATTCTCCGCCGTCACCAGATAATTGTGCGCATCCTTGAAGTTTCCATCCAGCCGCTTCACATCCGTGTAGATCAGCCAGAACTTGCCATCGGCATAGCTCAGCGCCGGTGCCCAGATCCCACAACTGTCCGGATTGCCCCGCATATCCAACTGGCTTGGGCGATTGAGCGGCTGTGGCAAGGTCCGCCAATTCACCAAATCCTTGGAATGGCTGATCTGCACCCCCGGGTACCACTCAAACGTTGAAGTCGCGATGTAGAAATCCTCCCCCACGCGACAGATCGACGGATCCGGGTTAAACCCACGCAAAATTGGATTCCGTATGGTCCTTGCGGTCATCATCATGCCTCCCCAACATCTCTGATCCATCCACCTAAACAGGCTTTCTTCCTGACGCCTATAATTATTTCGCCACTCAAACTAAATAAATTCGCCAATCACGTCGGCGATCCCGCACTTGACCACCCTGCCGTGCCCCCCTAAACCCGCGCCTTCGTTTTTATTGGCGGAGACCGGACCATGCACACCCACACCCTTGGCATCGACTTTGGCACCTCCAACTCCGCCGCGGGTGTGGCCGTCAAGGGCAGGCCCCATCTGATGACTTTCGCCCACGGCGAAACCACCCTGCCGACCACGTTTTTCTTTGACTTCGACAGCCGCAAAACCCTGCTCGGCACCCCAGCCAACCAGGCGCTTCTGGACGGGCTCGAAGGCCGCTTCATGCGCGCTCTCAAACGCGTGCTCGGCACCACGCTGATGCACGAAAAGCGCCAGATCCTGAACGAGCGCGTCACCTTTGTCGACATCATCGCCCGCTTCCTGCGCCACATCAAAACCACCGCCGAGGCGCAAACCGGCCTGACCTTCTCCCACGCCCTCTCCGGCCGTCCGGTGGTCTTTCACGGCGCAGACGACCCGCGCGAGGCGCAAGCCAAGGCCGACCTACGCGCCTGCTACCTCGCGGCCGGTTTCACCGACGTCACCTTCATGGCCGAACCCGAGGCCGCCGCCATCGCCAACGGCGCGCTGGAGCAGCCCGGCCAACTCGGCCTGATCGTCGACATCGGCGGCGGCACCTCTGACTTCACGCTCTTCCGCACCACTGACGCAGGCATCGACACGCTTGCCAATCACGGTGTGCGCATCGGCGGCACCGACTTTGACCGCGCCATCAGCATCGACCGCGTGATGCCGCTGTTGGGGCGCGGCACCGAGCTGCGCAATCAGTTTGGCAGCGGCACCCACACGGCCCCGGCGGCGATCTTCAACGACCTCGCCACCTGGGAGAAAATCCCTTTTCTCTACGCCGCGCAAACCCGCCGCGCCGTGGACGACATGCTGCGCCAGGCCCAAGCGCCCGAACAAATCGCCCGCCTCGCCGAAGTCCTGCGCGACGAGCTTGGCCATGACATCGCCTTTGCGGTCGAGGCCGGCAAAGTCTCCGCCAGCAAGGCCACCACCAACCCCAAAATCGACCTCTCCGTGCTCGACAGCACCCTAACCGTCCCCCTGCCCCCCGCGCTGCTGCCCGATATCCTCGCCGGCCACGCCGCCAAGCTCGATCAGGCCATGGTGGACATTTTGAACGACACAGGCACCGCCGCGCGGGATGTGACCCAAGTGATCTACGTCGGCGGCTCCAGCCTGTTGTCGGTGGTGCAAGACACCGCCAAGGCGCGTTTCCCGCAGGCCGAGCACAAAGTCTCTGAGGTCTTCACAGCCGTCGCCGACGGCTTGGCGATTGCAGCGGAACGGCGCTAACACCGCCCCCCACAGGATTTGACAAAACCCACAGCCCTGCCGTCTGATGAGAGCGTACCCCCACACGCCACATCGAAAGGACTGACCATGGACAGCCACGCCGCTTACGCCCCCGGCCTGATCGCACTTTTGATCTTTGTGCTGATTGTGCTCCTGCAAGCCGCGCTGGTGGGCGCAGGCAAAGCCAAAGCCGGGTTGGTGCCCGGATCAGAACCAGAGGCGGATTACGACAACGCGCTCTATCGGCTCAACAGGTCGTTTCAAAACGGCGTCGAGATCATGCCCGCCGCCGCATTCGCCGCCTTAGTGGGGGTGATGGTTGGCATCTCCAGCTGGTGGTTCAACCTCTTGCTCGGGCTCTTCCTGCTGCTGCGCATTGTCTACGTGGTGATCTACGCACAAAACGTCGGCAAACCCACACAGGGCGTGCGCACTTTTGCCTATGTGGCCGGCTGGGCCTGCATTGTAGTGCTCTGTGTAATGGACATTGTGCGGCTTTTGTAAGAGCTGCGAACCTCCACTGTTCGCCCCACCCTCCATATGCCAAATCAAAGATTTGGCAGCGCCCCATTGACCGACAGGGGCTTGCGCAGCAAGCTCCCGAGAGGTGAACCGCCCCCACGGGGCGGGCGCTTCGCTTCCTAGCCCCTCGGTTCGCGCGCGTTTTTCCGAGACCTGGAAGATCAGAACCGATAAGTCCAGAAATTGGAATTGGCAAACCAAGCACGGCTCACGCCAACGCAGCGCTAATCTTCCTCAGGCCAAAACGGATCCCAGTCGGTGCCTGCAGGTCCGTCTCCCTCAAAATAGATGCCGTTATGACCCCCACATGCGGCCAGAATGGCCGAGTTAACCTCCAATTCAATTTCTGGAACCCAAAGACCATCACGAATACAAACAGTGTAGGTGCGACCAGCTTTGGAATCGCACCAAATTTCTTCGATACGACGACTGATTTCAGGCGAAAGCTCATCGACAATACGACGCATGCCGTCAATCTCAGTTGAATAATTCTTCCGGCTAGAGAGCAGAACTCCTTTGTAAGATATGGGGTCTTGTGGTTCCTTTTGCTTTGCGTCTTTCACGGCCTGCTTTGCTTGCTGCACATCCCAAGTCTCAATCAGAAACATTGCCATTGAACCGGCAAGATTTACTGCCAACGCTGCGTGGCGACCCGACGGCCGAACTCTCTTACGACCACCGCCGTGAGCATCGCTTATTTTATTTCTCAACCCACCAAGGTTCTCAACAACGCTCTGACAACCTCCAAGAATACGCTTAAGAGCATCCTCTGTGTGCTGAGAGGGAGAAAGACTCATGAGGCTGGAAGCCTCTCGGTAGAGCTTTGGAAGGTCCCATTTGTCTTGCGCTTCCTGCCCCGCATCCTCCAACACGTGCTTGCAGACTTCTTCTAACAAAGTTCTTGCGGCAGTAATTGCACCTTCAGGATCTATCGTTCGGCGCTCTAGCGCCTTTTGCCAAACCGTAGATACGCCCTCAGCGTTGTAGCGGGTAAGGGTCGCTGAAATACCGGAGTCAACAGGTGCTCCGAACTCAGACAAACGGTCCAACAGCGGCTGGAACGCCTGCGCAATGTGTTGACGTCGAATTGCATAAGCACCGCCACCAGTATGCACATCTTTCAAGTAAGCCCCAATACCGTCCCCGTCGACGTTGTCTCGTACAAACCGAGGTAAATACGGTTTAATACTCGGGTCATCCAAAAACTCAGATCGGAGAAGGCGAAATTCAAAATCACTCATTTCTCCGCCGGTTCCTCGCGCCGTAATAATCGCCCTCAGCTTGATGGCATTATCGAGTTTGTAATTAGGTGTACTTGTCATTTCACGGCCTCAATTGAACCAAAACTCTCCACGAACTTTTTGTGAGTAAGCCCGATCTAAGACCCCCGGTGAAGCAAAGAAAAGGTAGAAAATCGATTTTGACAAGCCTGGCTCTTCCAGCCTGCTATTGTGTATTCTGAGTTGGTGGCCGAGCTAGTTCCTTAGTCTTCGCTAACCCTAAATCTCACGACCGCCCGCTGTTGCGCTTTTCCCCAATGCAACAAAAACAGGCCCCGACTCACCGAGTCGGGGCCTCAAAATGCGCACCTCCGCAAAACAGTCGCGATACCGACGTTATACCGACGTGAAAATCAGACTTTTTCCTGCGTGTATTGGCGCAGCTCTTTGCGGGCCACTTGGCGGCGGTGCACCGCGTCGGGACCGTCTGCAAGACGCAACGTTCGCACGTGTGTCCAGGCCTGCGCCAGCGGCGTGTCCTGCGAAATGCCGGTGCCGCCAAACATCTGCACCGCCTCGTCGATCACCTTCAGGGCCACATTGGGCGCCACCACTTTGATCTGGCTGATCCACGGCGCCGCCGCCCGCGCATCGCCCTGATCCATGATCCAGGCGGTCTTCAGGCACAGCAGCCGCGCCTGCTCAATCTCCATGCGACACTCGGCAATGATGTCGTAGTTCGCGCCCAGATGCGCCAGCTTCTTGCCAAAGGCCTCCCGGCTCAGCGCGCGTTTGCACATTCGCTCCAACGCCGCCTCGGCCTGCCCGATCGCACGCATACAGTGGTGGATGCGCCCCGGCCCAAGCCGCCCCTGCGCAATCTCAAAGCCGCGCCCCTCGCCCAGCAGCATATTCTCCGCTGGCACGCGCACATTGCTAAACTTGATGTGCATATGCCCATGCGGCGCGTCGTCCTGCCCGTAGACCATCATCGGGCGCAAAATCTCGATGCCCTCGGTGCCCGCTGGCACCACGATCATCGACTGGCGTTTGTGCACCGGCAGCTCTTCGCCGCCGGTTTTCACCATCACGATATAGACTTCGCAGCGCGGATCCCCTGCCCCAGAAGCCCAATATTTCTCACCATTTAGCACATAATCGTCGCCATCACGCACACAGGACATCTCAATGTTGGTCGCATCCGAGCTGGCCACATCCGGCTCCGTCATCAGATAAGCAGAGCGGATTTCCCCATTTAAAAGCGGCTTTAACCATTCCTCTTTCATGGCGTCGCTGCCATAGCGCTCAAACACCTCCATATTGCCGGTGTCAGGCGCAGAGCAGTTGAACACCTCAGCACCCAAAGGCGTCTTGCCCATCTCTTCGGCAAAGAAGGCATATTCCACGGTGGAGAGCCCAAACCCCTTGTCGGAATCGGTCAGCCAGAAGTTCCACAAGCCCCGCTCTTTGGCCTTGGCTTTCAGCCCTTCAAGGATCTCCGCCTGACGTATGGTGTAGGCCCAGCGGTCCTCTTTGCCGATCTCCGCGTGGTATTCATCTTCCAGAGGCATGACCTCCTCGCGTATCATCTCTTTGACCTGCGCCAACAGCTTTTCGTTTTCAGGTCGCATTCCCAGAAACATCGCCCAACTCCTCTCCAACTCGTTGCCCCACCATGTCGTGCAGGCGGTCCTCTTGTCCACGAGAGGGATCGAAAATGACGCAGGGTCTTAAAAATCAGGGGTTAGCGAAGTCCTAAAAAACTCCGAAAATTTTTCTGCATTTTGAGTGAAATTTTTTCTGCCAAAAATGCATTTCTGCTCTTGCGCCTCCCCGCGCTGCTAAGTAAACCCTGCCTCACAGTTGGGGTGTAGCCAAGTGGTAAGGCACCTGTTTTTGGTACAGCGCATCGTAGGTTCGAATCCTACCACCCCAGCCACTTTTCTTAGAGAACCTCAAGAAAACAACGACTTAACCCAGCCTGAAACAACGTGTGTGTCACATCATTCTGGAACTGTAACACAGGGTGTAACACACGACCTGGTGCGTTACGCTCAAAAGCGGCGCGAGTCAGCCCCGCAAAAACCACGCCAAAAACCCAAGTATCACGCCGGCCCTTACCTGATGCGCAGGGGCCGCATGTTCTATTTCCGCAAGCGCCTATCAGCCCAGCTATCAAACCCCACCTCAAACCAATTAGTGTGCATTTCCCTACGAACCCACCTTCCGCTCGATGCCGTGAAGCGCGCCGCAAGGCTGCTCACGGTCTACGAAGACATGGAGAGGGAAATCGTGGACGCAGTGATGGAAGAGAGCTTGAGCCCAGAAACCACCAAGGCGGTGTTGATCGAAACCATGCGCAGGGAATTGAGCCAGATGCTTGCCGAGGAAAGAAAGGCCTTCCCGGCGAGTGATGCAGAAATTGATCAACGCGTCGCAGCTCTGGAAATGGAAAACCGGCGGCTGCGTCAAGCGGCCCGCAACAAGCGGTGGGACAACGAACAATCTTTGCTTCAACAAGCCAGTGAGTCTATTAGCTTGGCCCTCCCAACCCCGCTGCCAAGCGAACTCGGTCACCGTGCCAACACTCTGAAAAGTAGGCTCAACGAAGCAAAAATCGCCATAAACGAAGGCGATGATGTGCGCACTGCAAGCCGGGACCTGTTGACCGAGCACGCCATCGACGACTTTGACGCCTTTGTTCAACCTCCAGTTCTTGTCGCGCAGGCTAAGACCAAAACAGAAGAGCTCTATCCATCAAAGGACATGAAAAGGATCACGGCAGGGTTTCATCGGCTTCTTGAAGAGTTTTTCGGCAACGTGCCCGTCACGACACTTACGAAAGAAAGACAGAAAGAGTTTCTGGGCTGGGCGTCACGGCTTCCAAGAACGCAAGGCAAGAACCACGGTAAGAACCGGTATCAGCAAGTCGGTCGGGTCGTCACGAAGGCAGAAGAAATATCAAGAGCGGACGCCGAAGACTTGTTGATACTGGAAGAAACCCGATCAATCGCAGGAGTTTCGGATGCCGAAAAACGTGCCATGTTGGCCGAACGTCTTGCGCCACGCGTCACGGTAAAAACACTCAAGAAATACCGAGACGCGATGAACCGGATGTTCAAGTCAGCAACAGAAATGGGCGTCGACACGCCTGAAGCTATCTCATACCGGGAAATGGAGCGTCATATCAAATCTATTGCACCGGATGACGAACTCTATGTCAGAGTGACGAAACCCAAAATACGGATGCCTTGGACCAAGGAACGGATTGCGGCACTTTTGACCTCCCCAATTTATACCGGCTGCGCATCAAAGCATCGCCGGTGGAAACGGGGAAGTCTCATAATCCGCGATGCCGATTACTGGGTGCCTTTGATTGTTCTGACCATAGGCTCCCGTATTGAGGAAATCCTCCTACTCAAACGCAGTGATGTCCGTTTCCGTGATGGCCACTATTTGCTGGCAATCGCATCTGGCGCGGACAACCGAGGGAAAACGGAAGATGCGCAGCGCATCGTGCCCGTTCCGCAACTGCTGATCGATCTCGGATTCATAGACTGGTTCAAGGCATTGCAGGACGACCATGGAATTCTGTTATTTCCAGAGGCGGCCGGGCGTTCTAAATCAGGTGATGTGTGCAGTGCTTATGGCAAGCACCTTCGCCGGATTTTTGACCACATTGGCATTGGTGACTTCGATGAAGACTTCTATGCGCTGCGCAAGACGTTTTCGAGCATGCTCAATCGCGAAAAGGTCGACGATGGCGAACGTCAGGCAATCGCCGGCCACCGGCACGGTTCGATTATCAACGTTCACTACACGGCCCATCACATTGAAGATCTGAAAGACGCGATCGACAAAGCCGACTTTAAGCTGCAAATCGGTCGAAAACGTCAACACGGGTTTCCTGTCATCCTTTCCTGCAATCTCGCTCAAGGCTCTGCGCTGGAGGTCGAGGTCATGCTCGACGATGACAACGGAGCCGATGCCATAACTGTGCGTGACCCGAAATTGACCAAACCCCTTTTTGAGCAGTCCAAAATCGGAAGTCTCTCCAGTGATGCATTAAGCAACATGGCAGCGAACCTCCGGGAAGTGACTGATTTGCGCCCCCTGAACTTGCCCAAAAACACTTTGAAACGTGCAGCCTTCGAGCATTTACAAGCGCTCGCATAGCAAACCATCGGCCACCTACGGGACCAACACACGCCTCATAAGTGCCGGGCCGAGCCAATCTGATTGAACAGTCCAATACGCGAAATCTGAACGGCGAGCCAAGGCTCGCCGCCCCACCTGGATCACTCTTCAAGCGCCTTGAGTTGCGCGCGCGCCTTTAGCCGACACCTCAGCCGGCACCGATAGCCTTGGAACCGCTCAAAGAGCATTAGATCGCAATGGACTGCCGCAAGGTCCTTGCTCAGCGGCACTGGCTCATATCGGTATGACTCCATCAGAAACGTGCCGTAGCCCGGTTTCAGAGCGTTCGCCTTAGCGACGAGGTTGCGGCCGATCACTTCAATGCAGCGATCGTCGCGCGGATCGAGCACATCCCCAGTTTCGAGGCGATCAATCATGTGCAGAAAGACTTTCCGCTCAGGTCCTGACGGAGCATCGACCCGCCATGCACACATTTCCGCAAATTCCGCGCCACTTGCGATCAGTAGCGCGAGCTCTTCTTCGAGCGACAGCTCCCGACGAATGTAAGTATAGGTCATCGTCACGTCCTCAGGCTGCAGTTTCGAGATCGATTTGCTCACCCGCGGGGGCAATCGCATCAATGTCAGCCAGAAGCCGTTCCACAGCCTCATAAAGCACACACAGAGACGGAACGGTGGGATCTTCTGGCGAGCAGTCTGCATGAAAGCAGAACTCATCGAAGGCATCGCTAAGGAAGAGATCAAAGCTGAGCATAGCCTTGAGCCAATTTAGCTCCCGGCGATGGCTGCTCATGAAACCGCTGGCTTTGGCAACAGCGGCACGAAAGCGTTGCAGTCTCATGACAGCGCCAGAACCACATAGAAGCAGAACCGCGTTCTGCAACTCCAGGTCGTGGTCAGACAGAAAGTCTTTGCACAGGTTCAGTTTGTTAGAGGGTTTCATTTTTGTATTCCAGAGTTAGGCCGCCCCCAGCGGACGACAAGCACACGAGCGGGGGATCCTCCTTTCATCTCGTGCCGGGTTTCATTGAGAGCCATTTGTTTTTGTTGTTCTTTCTGCTCACCAAGAGGCAGAAAGAAAGACAGAAACAAAGAGGCTTAGACCACTCCAACTTTTTCGTGCCGCCCTACGTAGAACCGGCATTAAGCATCCTCTACGAGGCAGCAGCAATTTCGCTTAACCGTTCGGAAGCTTGAGCACGTCGATATCTGTCGGCGTTCAACTCATAGAATTTTCGACTTGTTTCGTGCGCGTGACCGCACAGAGCCTGAGCCACCTTCAGGTCCAGCGAAGGATCAGCAACAATGGCGTCGTAGATGAGACTGCGCACCACATGCGGACCGTGGCCGGTCACCGCTTGCATATTTTCCAACAGCCAGTTCTTGCCAAAAGGTTTCCAAGATTGCGCCGGATTTCCAAGCAAGGCCGTGCCGACACGATCCTGATACACAGTCCAAAGGTGACACGCACCAACGCCCATAAGCAATACTGCGTCAAGGTATGGCGTGAGCTCGTCCGCTAATCGCCTGGTGATGTCAGCTCCCGTCTTTGAAGTGTTCAGACTGACTGTCCAGCCTTCCGAGTTGCGGCAGAGTTCGCGCCCCACCCGGGCGTTTTGAACGTCACTTTTGCGCAAAGGTAATTTCGTCAGCAGGGCCATCGATGCAGCGAGAATGTAATCCCGGCGTCGAACTCGAATATGGTCCTGCGTTGGCGCCTTGTGCAGCAAGACGTGTGCCGTCTCAGCAATTCCGACCAAGTCGAGAGGTTGAGCCGCCAGCTTGACTTCCTTCCGCCTGACGTCCGATTTGGCTTCATGCTTGAAAGCATTGTGCGTTTGCATCAATGCTGAGACGATCTGGCCGTCATAGCCGGCATGGTTCGCAAAGCATGACAACGCTTCGCAGTATGCCGCTTTGCTTCGCGTCGCCAAATCGCTGTCAAACACGTCTTCCACGAAGAGTTGCGCAGTTTCGATCGTGAGCTCGATTGGCCCGCCGTGCGTTGCCAAAACACGCGAAAGGCGCCGCAGGACGCTACATAGCAGTTCTAACCGAGCGCGCGACAAAGACTGGGTGCGCCCGGCACGATGAACCGCGCCGGGTTTGCCGGAGGCTCCAACTCAGGAGTAGGATGGAGCATCATGACAAAGACAACGAACAAGTATTCACCAGAAGTGCGCGAACGTGCCGTGCGGATGGTATTGGAAGG
>Ga0189286_100022_pt1 | contig 139268 bp, 136 predicted proteins | sample UW69minimetaG_FD_130330 | JGI IMG/M metagenome (GOLD analysis project Ga0189286, IMG submission 130330) | Marine microbial communities from the Costa Rica Dome - UW69 mini metaG | ecosystem: Environmental > Aquatic > Marine > Oceanic > Photic zone | place: Costa Rica: the Eastern Pacific... | reverse complement strand
CACATATCCATCACTAAAGCCCATTTGTATGTTAGTTTCAAATTTGTAACTCATATGATTAAAGATAAGAATTCAAAAATTGAAAAGTAACACTTTTTGGTATTTTAGTGCAAAGGTCTCATTACTTTATTCTTTCGAGCTTTCATAATACTTGATTCTGCATTTGCACAGAGAAAACTATAACTATTAATAAAGCATAAAAAAACGCCACTCAGTTGAGCAGCGTTTTTCTATGTTATTAAGAATCAAAAGATACTTAAGCCTTCGCTTCACCTTCTTCTAACCCTTTGTTGATATCTCCTTTTTTGATAGTATCATACATAATTGGAGTTGCAATAAACATCGATGAGTAGGTACCTACAATTACACCAACGATTAAGGCAAACATAAATCCTCTAATAGATTCTCCACCGAAAATAAAGATCGCCAATAATACCACTAACGTAGTTAACGACGTATTCAACGTTCTACTTAAGGTACTATTCAAGGCCGCATTTACCACTTTGCTAAACTTCCAGTTAGAATGCTCGTTCATAAACTCACGGATTCTATCAAATACAACCACGGTATCATTCAGCGAGTAACCAATTACGGTCAAAATTGCCGCAATGAATGCTTGGTTGATCTCCATTGTAAATGGCAAGTATTTCCATGCTAATGAGAAGATTCCTAATACGATTAACACATCGTGGAATACTGCTGCAACCGCTCCAAGAGAGAATTGCCATCTTCTGAATCGCAATAAGATATATAAGAATACCACTACTAACGAACCTAATACTGCCCAGAATGACGCTTTCTTGATATCATCAGCAATTGTTGGCCCAACCTTAATCGATTGCATAATACCGACTGTCTTATCTTCTGCTCCATCAACAAACGTCGTATACTTCATTCCTGATGGCAAGTAACTTCCTAAACCTTCGTGTAATTTCTTCTTGATTTCATCATCAATATCAGTTCCCGTCTCGTTTACTTTATAGTTCGTAGTAATCTTTAACTGATTATCTTCTCCAAAAGTTTTTACTTCTAACGAAACCGCATTTTCTCCATCAACAAATACATTTTGTAATGAAGCTTTTACATCTTGTGGACTTACTGTCTTCTCAAAACGTACTTGGTACGAACGTCCTCCAACAAAATCAACTCCTTGATTCAATCCACTTCCTAAGGTAATTGACCATAAACCAACAGCAATAATAACTCCTGAAATGATATATGCAACTTTACGCTTCTTTAAAAACTCAATATTCATGTTTCTAAATAAGTTCTTTGTAGCTCCTGTAGAGAATGCCAATTCCTTTCCTTTTCCAATATACCAATCAATTAGTAATCTTGTGATAAAGATTGCAGTAAATAACGAAGTAGCAATACCGATTAATAAAGTAGTTGCAAAACCTTTAATTGGTCCTGTTCCGAATAAGAATAAGATCAAGGCAGTTAAACCAGTTGTAATGTTGGCATCAAAGATAGAAGACATAGCTCCTTTCCAGCTAAATGCATGATTGATTGATTCTTGTAATGACTTTCCTTTTGCCAATTCTTCACGAACTCTTTCAAATAAAAGTACATTTGCATCCACCGACATACCAATGGTTAATACGATACCGGCAATACCAGGTAGTGTTAACACCGCTCCTAAGTTTGCTAATACACCAAAGATTAATAGAATGTTAAACGCTAAAGCTACATCAGCAAAAAGTCCAGCTCTACCATAGTAGAATACCATCCAAACTAACACCAATCCTAAGGCAATTAAGAATGACATTAAACCACTGTTAATAGCTTCCTGACCTAATGATGGTCCAACTACTTCTGATTGTAAAATTTCAGCTTTAGCAGGTAATTTACCAGCTCTTAATACGTTTGCTAAATCTTTTGCCTCTTCAATTGAAAAGTTTCCAGAGATTTCTGTATTTCCTCCTGTAATAGCTCCTGTCGTTACACTTGGTGCAGAGTATACAATATTATCTAAAACTACAGCAATGTTTCCATTTGCTTCATGTACTTCTCCGGTTAACTTCTCCCATTGTTTTGCTCCTATACCATTCATTTGCATAGTTACAACTGGCTTCATGTCGTTACCATAGCTTTGTTGTGCAGCGTCAACCACATCACCTTTCATTTGTGGTGTAGCTTGTCTTCCTTTACGCTTTCCACTTAAAGCATACATTTTTACTCTTCCTTGTGCATCTACCTCTTTTCCAAAAGCAAAACGTACATTACGTAAGTTTGCAGGCAATACTTGCTTTAAAATTGAATTATCTAATAACGCTGTAATTTCATCTTTATCTTCCTCTTTTACAGTAGCTACAACACCACCAGTATTTGATCCAACAGGAGAAAGTGCTAACTTACCTAATAATGGTTGCACAACAGCTGCTGAATCTTGCTCTGTAGAAGTCGTTAACTCATCTAAATCAGTATCTGTAGTATCTTTTACTTTTTCTACTGCAAATTCAGGAAGTTCTTTCAACTTTGCATCAGCTGTAACTAAATAAGAAAGCAATTCAGAGTTATTATTGTTTGTTTTCCAAAACTCTAATTCTGCTGTTGTTTGTAATAATTTTTCAATACGAATTACATCTTTCGCACCTGGTAATTCAATTAAGATACGTCCAGAAGTTCCTAAACGTTGAATGTTTGGCTGTGTTACACCAAATTGGTCAATACGTTTGTTTAATACTTCTTTTGCAGATACAACAGATTGATCAATTTTTCTTCTAAGTACATTTTTAACAACATCATCAGGCGTGTTAAATGTTTCTTTCTTTAATTCATCTTGTAAAGATGCCGTATAAAAAAGGGTTGGATCTGCCAATTTTAAACCAGCAGGCTTTAATTCATCAAAAGCTCTAAAGAAAGATTCTACATAATCTTCTTGTGCATCTTTTTGTAATTCGTCTGCTCTATCTAAAGCTTTCTTGAATGTTTCATTTTCTGTGTTATTAGCCAATCCAGTAAGAATGTCTCTTACAGAAATTTGAAGAATTACGTTGATTCCTCCTTTGAGGTCAAGACCTTTGTTTAATTCTTTTTCCTTCGCTTCACTGTATGTAAACTCTGCGAATCCGAAGTTGATAGGTTCATTCCTATCAATAGAATCTAAATACGTTTCTTCTACAAGACTTCTAGCGTCTGCATTTTCTTTTGTGTCAGCACCATCTACTGGTTTTGGCACTTGTGTTACCGCGTAGGCTTTTGCGTCTGTTTCAATTTTATTCGTAATAAATGTGAATGATAATTGGTAAATACTTACCAATCCGAATAAAAGCGCAAATAATTTTACGAGTCCTTTGTTCTGCATTATTCAGTTTTTTTGGTCAAATTTTTTAAACGGGCAAATATATCATTTACCGTCACATTTGACAATTATTTTTTTTGTGATTTGATTGTGATTTTAAGTGCTCTTTGATTCATCATCAAAAACACTATTTGACATGCTTATAGACTATGTTGATAGTTTTTAGCATGCATTGTGGTGAGATACACTTTAAAAAGTAAAATCAATGATAATTTTTAAAACTTAAGAAAGTATAATTGTGAAAGGGCCTGCGCGAACGTCAGGAATTTCGTAAGAAATATTTTCTTTAAAAGTGACCGTATAACCAGATTCGCTATACGTTAACACTAATGAGTTTACATCAAAATCTCCCGTAATAAAGGAATTAGCATTCGCAAATGAACTCGATGTTGGAGATTTATCATATTCTTTTTGTAAGTCTAAAATGTATTTTCCGTGTGTCCCTAGATATGAATCAGAAGTCGTTTGCAATTCGTAGATATCTAACTTGTAGCTATCTGCATTGGCAAAAATTTCATGACTTCCTGTTTCTTCTGTTGGTGTATTCGGCAACTTTTTTGAAGCAAATCCTTTTTCGATAAGGAATTCCTTAATCACTGCAACATTTTCATCACTATAATACGCAATAGCAAGTGTATTATTTGCTAATTGACGCACTTGAATGTTGGTAACACCTAAAGACTCTAATTGTTCTTTGATTGCTAGAATTACATCTTCCGTTTCTTCAGAAACTACCTCATTCTGAGAAAATTGAAGTTCAATTTCCTGATTAGGGACAGGTGCTTGTTCTTGGTAATAACCAAGCAAGACTAAGAAGATTATTAAAGCACTAAAATACTTTTTTGCAATCATGCACCAAATATAAAAATAAAGAGGAGACTAACGTAGTGTTTTCTTAATTAATTTCGTTTTAAGTAATTGGATTATATCACTCTACACGGGAAATTTTTAGTTTTTCTGAAAATATCGCTTAAGAATAGTTTCTTGCAAAATTTTCATTTTTGGAATGGAACCTGCACGAAATGCGTTTGCCAAATCCATCGCTTCTTCTTCGGTGAAATTTCCTGAGATCTGCATTTTTCCTCCCGAAATTGGCCCAGTAAAAACCGAAGGCGCCATATAGACGTAATTATCTACAGCAACAGCAATATTACCATTGTTTTGATATACCTCCTCAGTCAATTGCTCCCAAATATAACTTCCATCTGCATTCATCTGTATATTTATGATCCAATTTCCAAGTTGATCATATCCTACAGCAGCGTCTGTTACATAACTCCCATCAAGCGATGCATTATTTTCAGAAGTTACATATACAGCATATAATTCATATTGATCTTTTCGGTCACTTTTTCCAAACAAGAACTTTACTTTTTTTTCTAACCCATTTATTGAAAATGGTTCTTTTTGCAACAATTTTTCAGCTACTTTTTTTCTATTTTCTTTCGGAACTGTAGCAAAAACAGGATCATTTATAGTGTTTAAAGAAAGGCCTAAAGTATTATCAGTAGCTACTTTATCATTTTTTACTTCCGTTAGAAGCTTGTCTTGCTCTTCGGAAGTTTCATCTATTTGATGTAGATATTTATACAGTAGATTTTTTTCTTTACACACTTCAAAAAACTCTAGTTTTCCTGAAAAAGCAAAGCTTTTACGTAATTTTTGAGGTTTTATTTTCCCTTGAAATTTAACTGTTATTTTTTGATCTTCTTCCTCAGTAATAGCAACATTCTCTGCACCAACCGACACTAATCGTCTTTCTATATTTCTGATAGCACGTGTCTTTTCTTCTGGTGTTAAATTAGTTTCTTCAATTTGCAATTGAATACTATAAATAGACTGCTTAGCAATAGTCTCACAAGCCGTAGTTATCACTACCAAAAAAAGTAAGCATGAGAAAATAGAATATTTTTTAAACATGGAATCGTTTTTAATTTTGAATTTAAAAAAAAAGGCTACAATAGAGCATTCTAGCCTTTAACATTTTGCAGTGTCAAATTTTATTGACCTTTCATGTTTTTGTATCCTTCTGGTGGAGTTGTATCAAATAAATCAGAAGAAACTGATTGTTGCTCAATCTTCGTTACTACCGTAGTTACCGTCATGTCAATTCCCATTTGGTTCATTTTCACTTCAGCATATAAAGGAAATCCTTTGATTTTGTCTCCTAAAGATGTTGTTTGTTGAGAAACTACTGGAATTGCTTCTGTGGTATATAATACCATATCTACTTTTACACCGTCTTTTGTGATGCTTGTTGTATATTTCTGGCACGTATATCCTAAAACCGTTTTAGTTTCGCTTCCTTTAGTAACTGTTACACTTTTTAAATCCTCTTCACTTAAAGAAATATCTTCCACAGAATACATTTTTCCTAATGCAGGATTACTCATCAGCACTAACATTTTTTTTGTATCAGAGTTGATAACAGTTGTTACTTTACCTGACATTGGATTATCTAATTCAGATCTTGAGCTTTGACCTTTGAATAATGTTACTGTTTCCATATCACCAATCATAGCCAACTGCGCTTGCATTTGCTCATTATCTGTAGATATTGTTTGCTTAGAAATGATTTTTCCTTCTGTTATTTTTTTCTGAGCAGAAACCATTACGCTAAATGCCAATGCTGTTAATAAGAATATTTTTTTCATGTTTTTAGTTTTTGTTTATTTACAACTATTAAGGTTTGTATCGATTTGTACAAATATGTTACATTTTATGGACATAAAAAAAACCTCAAAGCAATTAGCCATGAGGTTTTAGGGTATTTTTTATAAATAACGAGATTATAATTCTAATAATCCGTTTGTTTTCTTAACACCTTCTGCACTTGCAGCTAAGTGTGCTTTTTCTGCATCACTTAAGTCAATTTCTACGATGTTTTCAATTCCGTTACTTCCTAAGATTACAGGAACTCCGATACATAAATCATTTAATCCGTATTCTCCATCAAGTAAGGCTGAACATGGGAACATTTTCTTTTGATCACAAGCAATTGCCTGAACCAATCCTGAAACTGCTGCTCCTGGCGCATACCATGCAGAAGTTCCTAATAATTTTGTTAATGTTGCTCCACCAACTTTCGTATCTTCTTTTACTTGGTTTAAACGCTCTTCAGATAAGAACTCAGATACTTTGATACTGTTACGTGTTGCATGTGCAGTTAAAGGAACCATACCTTTATCACTGTGTCCACCAATTACCATTCCGTCTACATCAGAAATTGGCGCTTCTAATGCTTCCGCTAATCTGTACTTGAAACGAGCGCTATCTAAAGCTCCACCCATTCCGATGATTCTATTCTTTGGCAATCCAGTTGTTTTGTGAACTAGGTATGTCATTGTATCCATTGGATTACTTACTACAATGATAATTGTATTTGGAGAATGCTCAATTAAGCTAGCAGAAACTGATTTTACAATTCCAGCGTTGATTCCGATTAATTCTTCACGAGTCATTCCTGGTTTACGTGGAATTCCAGAAGTAATTACACAAATATCGCTACCAGCTGTTTTTGAATAGTCGCTTGTACTTCCTGTGATTTTTGTATCAAAACCATTTAAAGAAGCTGTTTGCATTAAATCCATAGCTTTTCCTTCTGCAAATCCTTCTTTGATATCTAATAAAACGACTTCTGAAGCAAAATTTTTAATTGCAATATATTCTGCACAACTAGCGCCTACTGCTCCTGCCCCTACAACTGTAACTTTCATATTTTTATAATTTTTTTGATGTATTGTTTTTAAAGCTGCAAAGGTCATATTTTTTACAGTGAAAAACAATGATATTTTGAATTATTTACATCAAAACTATTATCGAATACTTACAGCGAGTCCTGCGCTTAATGTATTGAATTTCTGAAAAGTGTAGTCTCCAAAGATTTTTATAGGCCCCAAATTGAATCGTGCTCCTAATGTTGTTCGGACTCCATTGGCTTCAAAATCGAGATTCACTGGATTTGAAATAGTTTCATTTATGGTTGACACTACATTTCCACTACTATCTTGCACATCATAAGTAAGATTGTAATCACCTTTGATATTGATCTCAGATTTTCCTTGATTGTATCCAAATCCACCATACAATGTGATGATTTTAAAATCTAAAGAACCTAAAGCTTGAATTGTCCACGCACTCATTGTAAAATCAGCTTCTCCATTTCGGATAGTCACATTATCTGAAAAACTGTCGTCATTGATAGCATAGGTTGCATTTAAACGTGTATAGGCTGCTAAAACCGAAACATTCAAAGGCAGTTTGTCAATTGGGCCTAAATATTGTGTGATATCGTGTTGCAATCCTATTCCAAAAAGACCTGCTTCCACATCGTCATCAAAACTCAATTTAGGTACATATCGCAATTTTATATCGGTACGAGAAGGCAATCCGACACCAACTTGAATCATGGGTGCTGGAACCGCGTTGATTGGAAAGTCTTCTGCTATTCCGCCAGGCATTTCAAAACTTCCAACTTTGAATGTATTGGTGCCATCAATAGGAATTCGAACATCCATCGTAGTTTGCGTACCATCTTCGCTCATTACTGTAGGAATCGATGTTTCTCCGTTTGCAGTTAATAAAAATTCATAATCTGCAGGATTAAATGTGAAACTTTGACTTGAAGTAGGCACAAAACTTGCGCTTGCTGAGATTGTGACATCAAAACCAAATTTTTTATGTGTTTTTGCAGTAGTATACCATCCTCCATTGATACTATACAACAGTCCTTTCATCAATGGATTCATGTAGTTTTCAGTCAATTTACTAGCATCGTCACCAGCTAATAATAGACTCTCTAGTTCTTGGGCTTGCAATGCAGAAAAGCATAGCACAAGAAGTAATGTAATTCTTTTTTTCATTTTAAGTGTAGGTTTGTTTATTAAGCTAAAAATAATGAAATCACCCAAGACTATTTACAGGAAATAGCCCCTTTTTTTTACTTTTTTTCCATAAAAAAAATAATAATAACCTAACATTTATAAACATATAAAATCATAACTGTCAACACATATTTTTTCTATATTTATATAAAAAAATGACATAGAAAATTACACTATTAATTTGCGCATTTTTCGCCTTTAACCTAGGGTTTGCACAACAAGATTTACTGAATAATGAAAACAAGTGACTCTTACACTATATGGTTATTGACGGAACTACAATTAAAGTTCCTCAAGCACTGTTACCCATGTACATTCCAAGAATTCGATTTTTAGGAACTGATGCTAGTAATTATAATTTTACTGCTAATGTAGCTGGCATTAACAGCGCCTTTGATTTGGTTCCTCCACTTGCCATCTCTCCAACTTCGTTTACAGTTCAACAACCAAGTGTAACGCTGGGAGATTGCTCTCCAAATTACCTTCTTGAAAGTGAATATTTATCTACAATTATCTTGGGAAACGCAGAACCTTCAAGAACACTTAATTATGAAATTGTGGATGAAGGCAATAATAGGAAGACGTTAACAATCACATCACCAGAAGGGAACATTGCTGTTCATGGAAATTATATCCTTCCTTTAAAGAAATTTGATAAGAAACGAGTTTTGATGTACCCAAATCCTGTAAAAAACAAATTACATTTTGACTTAAAAGGGTATTCCACCGAAAAAATTAATGTACTCTCAATAGTAGGCGCTAGTATTTTTGAAACGGAAGTTTCACGTCAACAAAATTTCTTAGACTTATCGTTTTTAAAACCTGGAGTTTACTTTTTAAAAACGACGTATCAAGACGGAGATGCTACTATTTCTCGTTTTATTAAAGAATAGTGACATTAAAAACACTGCTTAACGCAAAAAAAAACACCTCAAAAAGAGGCATTTTCAATTTTATTATTATGTATGTGTATTATGCATCAATATTTGCATATACTGCATTTTTCTCAATAAATTCTCTACGTGGCGGAACTTCGTCCCCCATTAACATTGAGAACACACGATCTGCTTCTCCTCCATTATCGATCATTACTTGGCGTAATGTTCTAAATTCTGGATTCATGGTTGTATCCCATAATTGCTCTGCATTCATCTCTCCAAGACCTTTGTATCGCTGAATATTGGCGCCTCCACCAAATTCATCAACAATAGCATCACGTTCTTGATCGTCCCATGCATATCTTCGTTTTGCACCTTTTTTCACTAAGTATAATGGTGGTGCTGCAATATATATGTGTCCGTTTTCAATCAATTCTTTCATGTAACGGAAGAAGAATGTTAAGATTAATGTTGCAATATGTGATCCATCGACATCGGCATCACACATAATTACAATTTTATGATATCTTAGTTTTGAAAGGTTGAGTGCTTTGCTATCTTCTTCTGTTCCAATGGTCACACCTAAAGCTGTAAAAATGTTTTTGATTTCCTCATTTTCAAATACTTTGTGCTGCATTGCCTTCTCTACATTCAAAATTTTACCACGCAATGGCAAGATTGCTTGAAAATTTCTATCACGACCTTGTTTTGCAGTTCCACCCGCCGAATCTCCCTCAACAAGGAATACTTCGCATTTTGCAGGATCTTGCTCAGAACAGTCACTCAATTTCCCAGGTAAACCTCCGATGCTCATCACCGTTTTACGTTGCACCATCTCACGTGCTTTTTGCGCTGCATGACGTGCTTGTGCCGCAAGGATTACTTTTTGTACTATTGTTTTTGCATCATCTGGATGTTCTTCCAAATAATCCGTTAACATTTCAGATACTGCCTGACTTACAGATGCAGACACTTCACGGTTTCCTAATTTCGTTTTCGTTTGCCCTTCAAATTGTGGTTCTGCAACTTTTACAGAAATAATTGCCGTTAATCCTTCACGAAAATCATCACCAGAAACATCAAATTTTACTTTGTCGAGCATTCCAGAAGTTTCCGCATATTTTTTCAATGTGTGCGTTAAACCTCTTCTAAATCCAGACAAATGTGTTCCTCCTTCGTGCGTATTGATATTGTTTACATACGAATGTAAATTTTCAGAATACGACGTGTTATACGTCATCGCAACTTCTACAGGAATTCCGTTTTTCTCTCCTTCAAAGGCGACCACATCTGCAATAATTTGCTCACGGTTTCCATCTAGGTATTTGATAAATTCTTTTAAACCTTCTTCAGAGAAGAAAACTTCTTGAATGAACTCACCTTTTTCATCTTTATTACGTTTATCCGTAAGTGTGATGGTAATTCCTTTATTCAAATATGCTAATTCACGCATACGATTGGCAAGCGTTTCATAGTTGTATTCTAAGGTTTGTGTAAATATAGAAGCATCTGGCTTGAACGTTACTACTGTACCATTTTTATCAGAATCTCCAGTAGCTTTTACAGGATATAATGGTTTTCCTCGTTCGTATTCTTGCTCCCAAATTTTTCCTTCTCTAAAAACAGTTGCTTTTAAATGATCCGATAATGCATTCACACAACTCACACCAACTCCGTGCAATCCACCGGAAACTTTATACGAATCCTTGTCAAACTTTCCACCTGCTCCAATCTTTGTCATTACAACTTCTAGGGCAGAAACTCCTTCTTTTTGGTGAATTCCAACTGGAATACCACGTCCGTTATCTTCTGTGGTAATTGAGTTGTCTTCATTGATAGTTACACTAATGGTATCACAGTGACCTGCTAATGCTTCATCAATAGAGTTATCGACAACTTCGTATACTAAATGGTGCAATCCACGTACACCAACATCTCCAATATACATGGAAGGACGCATACGTACGTGCTCCATTCCTTCTAGTGCCTGAATACTATCGGCTGAATATTGTTTTTTTGCTTCTTCGCTCATAAATATTCTCCTTAATTTTATATTGTTTGGAACAACTTGTATTGTTCTTTTTATTTCAGTTGTAAAAAAACAAATATAAGATTTCAAAAATTCATTTTAGCATACTTTTAAGCAGCTTTTAAAATAGTTATTAACATTTATCCTTTTTAATGAAAATTGCTTAAAATGGCTAAAAACACCCTTTAAAGCATTTTTAGAATGTTTTTTTCTGTAAGTCTGGTTGAAAATTTTAAAAAACGCTTAGAAGTCGTTTAAATTCGTTTTGTTTTTTGTGTAAAAACCCACAAAACAACTTTTTTTCCAACAGAAACAACCTTTTAGTAACATTGTTTTAGTAGTTTTACACTACTAATAACTTTTCTACTAAATATTTATCAATGAAAACAAAATTACTCGTACTTGCATCACTTTTTAGTATTGCAGGATTTTCTCAAACTATTTCAACCTACGAAAGTGATGATGGCACAGATTTTACCATCCTTGCTGCTTCTGGTGCTTTGGATCAATCACCAACTGGAGCAAATGTTTTTTGGACATTTAATGGGCTAACTCCAGGAGGAACAAACATTGATACGTATGCTGCGCCAGACGCTACACAGTTAACCACTTATCCTGGCACTACCAACGTACAAACTATTACCACACAAGGAATGCCTCCAGTAGCAAGTACTTTTCTTTTAAGAACAGACGGAACTGGAACATATATTACAGGTGGAGAACAAGCAGATATTACCTTAAACTACAACACTACAAATGCTTTTATTGGTTTGTTCCCGTTAAACTTTGGTGCTAATAATTCTGGTACAGCGGCAGGGACATTTTCTTTTATGGGAACTAACGGAACGTTTACAGGAACTCTTACAGCTACTGTAGACGCTTATGGAACATTAACCTTAACAGATGCAGTAGCCAATGATTATGTTGCACCTGTAACTCGTTTGCGTATTGATCAGAGTTTGAGTTTCAGTATTCCTCCTATTTTTAATAATATTGGAACGTTAACACAAACAACGTATTACTATTATGACAACAATGCAGATAATATTGCTTTTAGATATACAAACGCACATTTAGTATCTGCATTTTTAGGAATTGACCAAACAACAGAAACATTTGAACGTAATACAATCTTAACTCTTTCTAGAAATACTGTTGATGCTTCTCAGTTTCAATTGTACCCAAATCCAGCAAAAGATTTTATAACAATTGATTCAAAGAATGGACAAATCATCAAAACGATTTCTATTGTAGATGTTCAAGGAAGAAATGTGTATACTTCTAACGACATTGCTTCACAAATTTCTGTAGTAAATTTACAACAAGGAATGTATTTTGTAACGCTAGAAACTGAAATTGGCGCTATTACAACAAAGAAATTTATCAAACAGTAAAGATTTATTTTTTATATTTACGAAACGCTCAGAGTTGTTATAAATTCTGAGCGTTTTTTTTGTAATCCTCTTAAGCTTACTTAGAATATATAAGCTATTTTGGGTACTAATGCCAAGCCTCCAATATTTTCTCTGACAGCTCCTTCAACTTTATAAGGAGCATAATGCATACTAACTCCTACAATAAATTGCGCATCTTCATTAAACTTATGTTTATATTCAAATCCGGGCGCAAATAAAATAGCTGTAACAGTTTCATATTTATTCTCTCCTTATTGTCCTGAATAGAACGGATTTCGAGCATCTGTTGTGATCATAGAACCACCAACACCAAGCTTTATATCAAATTGTCCTTTAGTAGAAGTTGCCAGACTCTTTTTAAAATTTACAAGTACATTAAACATCATGGTACTTTTTACCTGAATTGTATCAATGGTACGCCTGTAAAGAAAATCATCTTTTTGGTTGGGAATTAAGAATTGTAACGAGAGTCCAATTGACTTTTTACGCTTTAGACCATAATCTAAACTTACATCAAAAAAAGTAGCTGTTCCAAAATATTGACTTAAATCTCCCTGTGGCATAAATACACCTCCACCAAGACTGATTGCAAATTCATCTAATGGATTATAAGTATCTATGTCATTTGAATCATTTTGGGAATGAAGTTGGAAACTAAAAAAACTAATGAGAATGAGTAAGGTAATTTTTTTCAAAAAAAACGGTTTTAATGTTAACTCAAAAGTATTGTAAATGTGATATTTACAATTAGTATCACCACAAACAACATGCCTGTTTTTTGCGATTTTCGCAAAATGATATGGACTCTAAAAACACAGCTTCTTAAACCTATTGACACATAACAAGTCTAAAATCTATTTAAAGATTTGAACTATATCCATTTTATATATCAGGAAAAAACTACTAACATTCTTATTACTGTGTATTGGATTTCAATATATGAATGCTAAATGTGGTGTGGAACTCATGAGGTTTTATCCAATGGAAACTGCTATTAGTCAAAATGCAATATTTGTGATTGAAGCTTCTGGCGGACGAACTATTTCAACAATTTCTTCTTTTCAGCATAGAAAAGTATATTAAGAAAGTAAATCAGGAGATATTGTAGCATTACAACGTCAAGAAGTGTTGTACAGCAAGGAAAATCTAGCGCAAGCTATTTTTAGACCGAGTCATCCATTACAACCAAATACAAAGTACTTTTTAAAATATGAGAATCAAACTGAGCAAAAAACTATAGATATTAAAAACGTCACCAAACAAGTCATAAACGGAAAAAACTGTATTGGATTACAGACACTACTTCTAATGTTTCCGAATCATCTTCAAGCATTGCAGCACTCCATGTCCAAAGTCACAGAATTTGGTTGCGGACCTGCCGTTTTTGCTATTTTTGATATCAACTCAACATTGAATCAGCAAACTTGGTATAAAACCGAACTTTTAGACGTAAGTACAAACACAATCTCAACATTTTATATTCAATCTAACAAAAACAAATTAAGTGTTGGCCACTACATGTGTTTTGGGGCGTTTAGCTTTAACCGAAAAGGAACTATGTATAAAGTTCGTTTTACACCTATAAATTCAGATAGAAAAACTGCTACAACTACCGATTGGATCAGTTTTAAGAATCCTTTTTTCGAAAATTAGCATGACTATTAATCTAAAAAGAGTAGCTTTAAGAGATTAAAACTGTATTTAGATTATGAAAAACTTTATTCTCACCATTACCCTTATTACCATTTGTTTTACTGCCATTGCACAAACCAATAAAGAAAAAGCCCTTATAAAAGTCAGAGAAGCCATTAAATTGATGGATAATGGCAGCATTGACGGAAGTATTGCGATTTTAGAAGAATGCGAAAAATTAGATCCTGAAAATTATCTGTATCCGTACGAGAAGGCTTTTGCCTATCTTAAAAAGAAAGAATATGACAAATCCATCAAAATATTAAAGAAAACATTGAAATATAAAAATATCAATGATCAGGTATATCGGATGCTAGGAAATGCATATAGCTTTGCTGGAAAAAAGAAAAAGGCTATTAAAACGTATGAACAAGGCATGAAAAAGTTTCCAAATGCTTGAAATTTACATTTAGAAAAAGGAAATGTATTTTGGATTGCTGATGACTATAATGAAGCTGCGATAAATTATAAAAAAGGGATTACAGCCGATCCTTCCTTGTAATTACTAACGCTTAGCATTGCTGTATTTGAGTTTCTCTAATAAATTGTCTGGATTGATTTATGCGGAAATTTTCATGAATTTAAAACGTTCTACACAACGTACCAAAGAAATGAGCAAGTTGATTTATGAAACTTATAAAGGTGCCATTACACAAGGATAAGAAGAATCATCTATGGATTTTTGCGAAATTATTATTGATGTGAAAGATTTGGAAAAAGGTGATCTTACGACGCCACTTTGCGCTATTTTTGGAAAACATATTGTGTTGGATATGGTAGAAATGAAAGAAGTAAATTCTAAAACTATTTCAAAAATGCGTGCTAGTTTTATTGAACGCTTTTTTGAAGAAGATCACAAAAAATATTCAAACGTCTTGTTTGATTATCACAAAGAGTTATTAGATACTGGCTGACTTGAAGCTTACACTCATTATATATTACAAGTTGGTGATCCGCATGGATTTGAAGAATGGGCAGCTTCCCATGAAAAAGAACTGAACACCTTTTTTGACTGGTATTTAGAAAAAGATAATTACTTAGAAGTGACAAAGAAGAATATGTTTATAAACTAAAGTCTCACGTTTCATATCACTTCCAATTAAATCTATATTTATAAAAAGTGAAAATCATCAAATTTTACCTTAAAAACTTGAATTAGTTAGGAGTCCATACTTATATTTGCATTTTATGTTTTGATACTCAAAAAAATAGTGTATGCGACTAGATGATTTAATACTGAAATCTTCTGAAACTACTCTTCCTTTAGATGAAATACATTTAAGCGCTCATAATAAAGAGCAATTATACCAAATGCTTGATGAGTTCAATTATTTTGAAGCCTTAAAAAAGTATGATTTACCAATAGCTAATAAAGTGTTATTACACGGGCATACTGGTTGCGGAAAAACAGCTACAGCCAAAGCTATTGCACAGGAGCTAGATAAAGAAATCATCATTTTAAATTTAGGAAGTTTTGTTTCTTCTAAATTAGGAGAAACTGCAAGAAACATTACAAATATATTTAAAAAGGCGGCTCGTCAAAAAGCGGTGTTATTTCTTGATGAGTTTGATTATATAGGTAAAGTTAGAGATTACGACAGTAAGGATTCTGGAGAAATGAAACGTATTGTAAATACCATCATTCAGCTTATAGATTATTTACCTAATGATACTTTGCTAGTTGCTGCTACAAATTATGTAGAAATTATAGATACTGCTTTGTTGCGACGTTTTCAAGTAAGTCTTCAATACAATTTACCAACAAAAGAAGCCTTAGACACATATTATGATGATATGCTGAAAAAGTATCCTACACAGTATCAAAAAATTACAAGAACCTACAATATATCCTACGCAGAAGCAAAAGACATCATCACACATTCTGTAAAAAAACAAATTATTGCTACTGAAAAGAAAAACGCTGCAGAACAGAAGCATTATTTATTTTCTTATGGAACCTTGCAACTAGAAAAAGTACAACAAGAGACGTATAACCGAATTTTATCTGGCAGTAAAGATTCATTGTCGAACTATACACTGAAATCATTAGAAATCACCGATACCGAAGTACTTTCTAAAAGCGAGCAAAAGTTTCATCCAATTGCTGTGAAAACTTCAAATTCCGATGATTTTATTGAAGGTATTATTTTTGAACTCACTGCACAAGAATTGTCAGATACTGATGCATATGAAGTTGAAGAGTACAAACGTGTTTTAGAAACTTTTAATTCCGGAAAAGAGGCTTGGGTTTATGTAGCCAAGAATATGTAAATAGTTCTTCTTTTTTAAATTAGAAAAGCTCCTGAACCATTTCCTCTTGCATATACAATTTTCCCATTAGTAAACGTAACGCCAGTAGCAATATCGTTTTGAAGCAACATTGCGCCATCTGCATCTATGTAATCTAGTAAAGGAGCTAATTGTGTAAGATTAGAAATTCCTATGGTAGATTCTGTCATACAACCTGCCATAATACTGAGTTGTTTTGCTTTCGCGATTTGAATCATTTGTAAAGCTGGTGTGATGCCGCCACATTTCATGAGTTTGATATTGATGCCTTGAAAAACATCTGCACATCTATAAACATCGGCTAGTTTTTGACAGCTTTCGTCTGCGATGATAGGCAATACACTTTGTTTTTTAAGAATTTCCATACCTTTCAAATTGTCCGCTTTTAGTGGTTGTTCTATGAATTCGACATTAAGTCCTTTTAGAATTTCTGCGTTTTTGAGCGTTTCTGCTACCGTCCAAGCACAGTTTGCATCTACTCTAAAGGTTGCATTGGTGACTTTACGAAGCTCCTGTATGATTGCAATATCCTTTTTCGTACCTAGTTTTATTTTGTAGATAGGCCAAGGCGTTTGCTGAATCTTTGATTGCATGATTTCTACAGCATCAATCCCAATGGTAAAGTTTGTTTTTGGCAAACTTAAATCGTGTTCACTCCAAAAACTTCGCAATGGCTTTTGCTGCTGTTTTGCATACAAATCCCAATATGCACAATCGAGCGCACATAAGGCAAAATAATTGTCTTGCAATTTTGGCTCAAGTTGCTTCCACAGTTCTGTAGGATCCATGTTTTCGGGAAGATTTTTAAAAATACTGCGTATACTTTCCAAAGCAATTTTCAGATTTTCCTCCGTACTGTTGTAATACGGATTTTCGGTTGCTTCTCCGTAACCTGTATATTGTCCATCAGAAATCGCAACTACAATCGTTTTTTGCACGGTAACTGTATATCGAGAAATTGTAAACGGATGTTTCAGTGGAAGTTCAAAGTTATGTATTGTGAGTTGTAGTTGCATGTTTTAAAGATACGTTTTCTTATCTCGTCAAAAATTATTTTTATGAGTAAAGCTACCTATAAAAGATTGGCTATTCTTTGCTTATTGATCATAGCTTTTGGAGCAATCCCAGAAACATTCAGAATAATGACTTCAAACGCACCAGATATTGCTCCACAAAGAACCTATCTAACCATAATGGCTTTTGTCATGACTTTCGGAATCGTATATCTGGCAGTCTATTTTTGGCGGAAAGGCAATAAGTAGTTTATTTTAATTTACAAAAAAACGTCATACAAATACTTGCATGACGTCTTAGAAACTATAATTGAGAAAATGTGTGTGTACTATATTTAAGAAACTTTTTCTTCTGCTGAATACGCTTCTTCATGAACATTTGCTACGGCTCTTCCAGATGGATCGTTCATGTTCTTGAAAGATTCATCCCATTCTAAAGCCGTTACAGAACTACAGGCTACCGATGGTACAGATGGCACTGTTAACGAAGCTGTTTCTGATGGGAAATGCTCCTCAAAAATACTACGATAGTAATATTCTTCTTTAGCTCTTGGTGTTTGTACTGGGAAACGGTATTTCGCGTTTGCCATTTGCTCGTCAGATACTTCGCTTTCTACTAATTCTTTTAAAGTATCAATCCAGCTGTAACCAACTCCGTCACTAAATTGTTCTTTTTGTCTCCAGGCAACGCTCTCTGGCAAGTAGGATTCGAAAGCTTTACGCAATACCCACTTTTCCATACGTTCGCCGTTGATCATTTTATCTTTTGGATTGATGCGCATAGCAACATCCATAAATTCTTTATCTAAGAAAGGTACACGACCTTCAATTCCCCAAGCTGCTAGCGATTTGTTAGCACGTAAGCAATCGTACTGATATAATTTATCTAGTTTACGAACTGTTTCATCATGAAAATCTTTCGCACTTGGTGCTTTGTGGAAGTATAAATAACCTCCAAAAATTTCGTCTGCTCCTTCACCAGAAAGTACCATTTTGATTCCCATAGATTTGATAACTCTTGCCATCAAGTACATTGGCGTAGAAGCTCTCACTGTAGTGATATCATAGGTTTCTAAATGATAAATTACATCTTTGATAGCGTCTAAACCTTCTTGAATGGTAAATGTAATTTCGTGGTGCACTGTTCCAATATGATCTGCTACTTTTCGTGCAGCTGCTAAGTCTGGCGAACCATCCAATCCGATAGAGAAAGAATGCAATTGTGGCCACCAAGCTTCAGTTGTATCATCTGATTCAATTCGCATTTGTGCATATTTTTTGGCTACAGCAGACGTAATAGAAGAATCTAATCCTCCTGAAAGTAATACACCATACGGTACATCTGACATTAATTGTCTGTGAATAGAAGCTTCTAATGCATCGCGCAATTCATCGATACTCGTTTGATTGTCTTTTACAGCTTCATAATCCATCCAATCGCGTTTGTACCATTGTCTTAACTCTCCTTGTTTACTGTCTAAATAGTGTCCTGGAGGAAATACCTCTATTTTACTACAAACACCTTCTAATGCTTTTAATTCAGACGCAACATAGAAGGTTCCGTTTTTATCCCAACCTATGTATAAGGGAATAATCCCCATATGATCTCTTGCTACTAAGTATGAATCTTGTTCTTCATCATACAGTGCAAATCCGAAGATTCCGTTGAGTTCATCTAAGAACGTGCTTCCCTTTTCTTTGTAAAGGGCTAGAATTACTTCACAGTCAGACTGTGTTTGAAAGTTATATCTTCCTTCAAATTGTTTACGTAATTCTCTATGATTATATATTTCTCCGTTTGCAGCTAAGATGAGTTGTTTATCTTCACTAAATAACGGTTGTTTTCCAGAAGCTGGATCAACAATTGCCAAACGCTCATGCGCAAGGATTGCTTTTTCAGAACTATAAATTCCGTTCCAGTCTGGTCCGCGATGACGGATTTTTTTTGACATTTCTAAAAGTTGAGGTCTCAACTCTTCTGTTTTTTCTTTTAGCTCAAAGGCACATACAATTCCACACATAATTTTCTCTTTTTTACAATTACAATACAAATATTGATTTAAACTTTCATTTTAAAAATAATAATTACAATTATGATTACAAATTAAAACTTAAAAAAGGGTTTTATATAATTATTAAAACTTTTTTAATCTAAAAACGCTCATAAACTTTTGTTCTGTAAAATTAGCTGAGATCGCATGAGAAATCTTTACCCTTTTTTGTGGTTTTTAAAATTTTAGAGCAATTTGAACGTTTTATATACATACCAATATTGAAATTTTTGCTTAGCACATTTTTGAGTCTAACAAAACAAATATGGCTTTGCCTTACTTATTTACATGTAAATCTTTTGTATTGTGTATAATTTTAACATAATGATTGAAAGTTTAACATAATGCTAAGAAGAAGTTTTAGTAATTTTATATCGAAAAAAATTGCACCATGATAAAGAACGTTTTAGTTTCTATACTGCTTGTTGTTACTTTATTTTTTAGCATTGATGTTGCTGCACAAAAATTCAGTGATATTGATAAAAGTCCGCATGATATAAGTTATTACAAATCAAAACGAAATGCTCCACCAGTTATCAAGGTAATTTATGGAAGACCACAAAAGAAAGGACGTCGAATTTTTGGCAGTCTAGTTTCGTATGGTAAAGTTTGGCGCACTGGCGCAAATGAAGCTACTGAAATTACTTTCTTTCAAGATGTAAAATTAGGAGACCAAGAAATTAAAAAAGGAACGTATACCCTATTTACAATTCCAAATAAAAATACTTGGACAATTATTATAAACTCTGATACAGATGTTTGGGGATCATACTATTATGATCAAGAAAATGATGTTGCTCGCCTAGACGTTCCTGTAAAAAAAATTGATGTAGTAGAATATTTTTCTATTGCATTCACAAAGGAAACTGATGGTACTCGTATGACACTTGCATGGGACAATATTAGTGTTGCGGTACCGTTTAGTTTTTAATTATTCTTTATTTATTGTTATTATTGGTTATTTAAAACTCAGAAATCTTACGATTTCTGAGTTTTTGTTTTCAATAGAATAAGACTTTCTTCGCTTTTAGAATGTTGCATACACTGCACTGAATTTAAAGTTTTAAAATTCAAGTATGGCTCTTAATTCATGCATGAATTTAAAAGATACTTGTTCTATTTCCTCTATTAAACTATTCATGTTATCAAAGCTTGCTTCTTTCACAATAACATGATCCATTATTGACAGACTTTCACTTATAGAAGTTGCTAGCGTGTATTTAGACCAATTACTTTCATGAAATAAGTTCCAATATTTTTTTCGAACGTCTTTATTTTGACCCGATAGGCAGATTTTGAAACAAAGATGTACATGATCAAAAATGATCACAAACTTTAATTTTAACCTTTTTAAGTCTTCGCTGGTTAGTGAAAAATAAGAATAGTCTTTGTTTCCTTGATATATACTTCCAAATGTAAATTCAGTTTCATATTCCGCAAGAAAATAAGCTCTTATTTTTTTCATATAAGCTATCAATTCATGATAGTCAAGTTTTTCGGAGTCCACTATGGGGCTATTTTTATAATTTGAGATATCTAAAGTGCTAGATGATTTGATTGTTTTCTTGGGCTTTTCAATAGGAATACAGATTTCAATGATAAATTTCTGTTCAGGATGTGTTTTATGATCGTTTAGGTATACTTCAAAATAAGTTCCATCTCTAAATTCACAATCGTTTTCTAATACCCACATTGAAAGATTTTTCCATGCTTTAGGAAATTCATCTGTGTTTAAAATAAAATTCCCGACAGCATATACTCCTTTTTGTATAGAAAGTGGTCTAATTTTCCCTTCTGCCTTTATGGGTTTGTCAATTGTAACACACGCACTATAACGTACTTTTGAAAGCTGTGTTACATTTGGATTGTCGTGATACATGGTAATTGCTCTAAAGTTTGAGGTAGAAAGTACTTCTTTTTTGTGTCCCCATTCTATTAATTGTTGGTAAAAACCACCTATTTTTTCAAACTCTCCAATATGCATGATTCCTGCAAGTGGTATTTCTTGGAGTTCTTTTACTGTTATTTGCGCATTCATATCAATCCATTTTTTAAGGTTATCAATGCTGCAAATGTATTTTTCAGTTGAAAAAACTTCTATACCAATCTTGCTAAGTATTTCTTTTCCTTTGGTTTTAAATTGCGTTGGACTGACCCCATAATATTTTTTAAACGATCGAGAAAACGAGCTATCGCTATTGAAACCATAGGTAAACGCAAGTTCTTTAATTGGTCTTTTTGAATCTACTAATATGATGGAAGCAATACGCTCTATACGTTTTCTATTGATGTATTCATTCAAATTTTCATCAACAACGGTTGCAAATAATCTATGAAAATGATATGCTGAATAATGTGCTTTTTGCGACAATAGCTCTAGTGATAATTTTGCATCCAGATTTTCTTCAATAAAATCTAATACCTGCTGTATTCGCTTGATATACTCTTGCTCTACGTCTTTGCGCATTTTTAATTCTACTTTTAAAAAATCGCTCTAAGCAACAATTAAAAAACTATTTTACTTTTTTGCCTGCTACATAGGTAGATTGTACGTTAGCATTTAGAATTTCGTTTTCAGGAATTTCCATCAGATTCCTGTCAAGTACAATGAAATCTGCAAATTTCCCAACTTCAATACTTCCTTTTTCATTTTCCTCAAAATTGCTAAAGGCTGCCCAAATCGTCATTCCTTTGAGTGTTTCTTGACGAGATAGTGCATTTTCTTTTTGGTAACCACCTTCAGGATAATGTTCTGAATCTTTTCTCGCTACTGCCGCATAGAAGGTTTTGAACGGACTTACATATTCTACTGGAAAATCGGTTCCTAATGCTACTTTTCCAGACAAATCTAAGAGTCTTTTGTAAGCATACGCACCTTTTTCACGATGCGAACCTAAACGATCACCTGCCCAATACATATCACTCGTAGCATGTGTTGGTTGTACCGATGGAATGATATTTTCATTTTTAAATACTTCAAAATCAGGTTCATCAATAACTTGTGCATGTTCTATTTTCCAACGACGATCTTTTTGTCCTTCTAAGACCTTTGCATAAGTTTTTAACACTTGATAATTAGCAGAATCTCCAATAGCATGCGTATTCATTTGATATTTTGTTTTGGCAATACGCGCTGCCAATTTTGATAATTCTTCTGGACTAATTACCATAGCGCCGAAATGATTTTCTTTGTCTGAGTACGATTCTTTTAACACAGCTCCGCGAGAACCTAAAGCGCCATCTCCATACACTTTGAACGAACGCACATTTAAGTAATCTGTTTTGTAAGGTTCTTTATTGATATAATGTGCTACATTTTCTGGCGTATTGCTAATCATCGCATACATGCGAATTTTGAGCGTTTTTGCTTTTTGCAAACTATCGATTAAATTAATAACATCTTTACTTAATCCAGCATCATTTACCGTGGTTAAACCGTACGAAAAACATTCCTTTTGTGCATCTTGTAAGGCTTGAATTTGCTGTCTTCTGTTAGGTTGTGGAATTACTTTATCAATTAAATCCATTGGATTGTCTACCAAAATTCCTGTAAGTTTCCCGTCTTTGAGTTGTATTTCGCCTCCTGCAACTTTAGTTTCTACTGTAATTCCCGCCATATCCAACGCTTTTTGATTTACTAGATATGCATGTCCATCTACTCGAGTTAAGGCTATTGGCGTATCAGGAAATAGTTTATCTAAGCGTTCTTTAGTTGGAAATTCTTTGATTTCCCAATCGTTTTGATCCCATCCACGACCAGTAATGAATGGTGCATTTTTTTCTTGTTGAAAGTCATAAATACGTTTTATCACTTCTTCATAGCTTTTTGTGCCTATTAAATCTACGCTTTGCTTATTTAACCCTAAACCATAAAAATGACAGTGTGCATCTATAAAACCTGGGAAGACTGTTTTCCCATTGATATCTATCTTTTCTTCAGCTTCATATTTTGTTAGAATATCACTTGTATTTCCAACATCTACAAATTTTCCATCTTTTATTGCGAAAGCTTCTGCTTTGGAAAAGTTAGTATCTACCGTGTAGACTTTTGCATTATACACTATTGTATCAACTGTTTCTTTTTGAGCGCAAGAAAAGCAAATAAGTAAGAATGATAATAGAAATAGTTTTTTGGTCATTGCAGGTTAATTTTACAAGTTTAATCTAAACAAAAATGGTTACAAAAAGTATTCTTTTGAAGTACTTCTATATACAATTCACTTTGGCGAACCGATCGAAGTAAGGTCAAACGTTCCATTATACATTTTGAGGAACTAAAATACAATTTTTAAACTGGTTTTTAGCATCCGAAATTCATCTAACTAAAATTCACAAAAAAAGCGTCCAATATACATTGAACGCTTCTGCTTTGTTTAATATTATTTTTGACCTAGAAATCAAATTTATACGTTGCTCCTGCCATGATTTGGAATTGCTGTACAGGGAAATTCACCCAACGTTGGTAATCTTGATTTGCAATATTGTTGGCTTTCACAAAGGCTGATAAACGATCGTTGAAACGATAACCTAAGTGTGCATTTACATCGATAAAACTATCTAGAGTCATAAGTTGCGTTGGCGCAATAGTGGTTCCTGGCGCAAAGGTAACTTCATCTTTACGTTCTCCTATGAAGAAGATATTAGCACCTGCAAACCAGTTTTCTGTAATTTGATAATCCGCAAAAATTGAAGCTTCCAATTCTGGCAAGTTCCATGCTTCTTGCTGACGATCTGTACTATAATTGAAGTATTCTGCTTTGGCTCCAAATTTGAAATTGCTTGTTATATCTACATTCACTTCTCCAAAAATAGAAAGTGTGGTTACATCATCATATACCGCTGAGAATGAATTCCCGTAGCTAAATCCATTATTTGGCGATGGATTGAAGGTATTTACTTTGAATAATGCTTTGTTATTTTCAGAAACATACGAAGCTCTTGCATTATAGCTTACGCTAGATGTTAGCTTTCCTTTGATTCCTAAGTATCCATTGTATTGTTGATCGGTTGGAGCGATTGCTTGCGTTGGCGACATAAAAAAGTTCGTTTGCACAAAGTCGTAATACGAATTTTGTTTTAAGTCACCTTCTAATCCCGCGTAGGCGATTACATTATCACCGCTTAAGCGATATTGCGCTGTTACTCTGGGATAAATATAAAAATCACTATTACTATTTTCAGTATCTAATCCAACATAGATTCCTGCACCTAAGTTTACTGTTAAATCATCACGTAAGATGACTAAACTTGGCGAAATTCCAGCTTTTAGTATACTGTAATCTAAACTTCCTGTTCCTGCAAAATTGTTTTCAAATGTTCCACCAACATAATCTATATCAACTAACGCATTGATCAATTCTCCTGCAATTTCTACCTCAAATTCTGGTTGTACAATCAATCTGTTTTCTCCTGAACTTGATGCATCAAACATTCTTCTATACATGAGTTTTCCTCCATTAAAGAATGAATTTTCCATATCAACATCTGCTCCTAAATAGAAGTTGTGATAGGTTTGTTGCTCATCAATTCCCGCAATTTGCGTTGCTGTGATCGCAATATTAGGCAAACCATACCAATTGTAGATTTGATGTTGATATCCTGCTTTGGCTTTCCACGATAAGTCTCTACTACGATTGATGTATGCCAAATCTAATTTTGTGTCAAAGAACTTATCATCCAACTCCACGCCATCAATTCCTCCTTGCGATGAATGGTGACGTAAAGCAATATCAAAAGTTTCGTCTCTACTAATAGCTCTACTTGTATAAGAATCAAGTGCTGCTGTATTGTAGTTTCCTAAGCCTAGAGAAACATAGGAGTTGTATAGTTTTACTTTTTTAGCCTTTTTTAAACCTGCCGCTCTTCCTTTGGCTGGTGTAAATGTTGACGCTACTGGAAACGAAAAAATAGAATATTTAATCTCTTTCTTTTTCGCAGTTTCTTTATCGTTCAACGAAGGTGTTTGTTTTATTTTGAACGCATCCGAAACAGAAGGCGTGTAAGGTTTTACTACGTTTACGACTTCCGTACCAATGTTTTCTTTCTCTTTATCTTTGTCCTTGTCTTTATCATCCTGAGCGGTCGCCAAATTTGCTATAAAAAATATCGCTAGGATACAAGTTGATTTTAATATATGAGTTCGCATGTTGTGCTTGCTTTGTAAGTTTTTGTTTGATTTCAATATGTCGCGTTGCTTATTAGTTCCCACCTTCCTCTTCTACTGGTGTTACTGACGAATTTCGCTTGGCTTCTGCCTTTTTTATTTTCGCCAATTCCGCTTCTGCTTCTACAACTTCTTCTGGGAATTTTTTGAAGTTTTTAATGACACTTTCTAAAATGTATGTTGCTTGGAACGAATCTTCTAAGGCATACGAGTTTTTCGCCATTAAAATCAATCCTTTGGCACCAAATTGTTTGTAACTAGAATAGTTTTTAACCAAGTTTTGAATAGCCTTGTTGGAACCTTCATAATCGTTTTCTTTATTCTTGAAATACGCTTCATAATACAATGCTTCTGCTGCCAATTTTCCTTTGGCAATTTTTTGCACTTCTGCATAAGCTTCTTTCGCTTTATCCTCATCATTTGTAGCAATTGCCGAACGTGCAATGATGACATGTGCATCACTTCGAATACGATCGTCAATTTTATCGTTTGCCAATACTTTTTCTGCATACGTTACTGCTTCCGTATAATTGTCTTGCTCGTAGTTTGCTTTCATTAAATTCGATTGTGCAAACGTAACGTTTTGTGGAAAATCGGCACTTTCTTCCAAACGTTTTAATACCGGAATTGCTTTTGTGTAATTGTCGGTTTCCAACAATACTTGTGCTAGTCTTGCCAACGCTTGCTCTGTATACTCATTTCGTTCACTTTGCAACACATATTCGTAATGTGGAATTGTTTTTTGCGTTTCTCCTTTGCTAAAGTAAGATTGTGCTAGATAGAAGTTTGCTTTTACTGCATTGATTCCGTTAGGGAATTGTTGTACATATTTTTCAAATCCTTCAATAGCTTTGTCAGTGTTGTTTTGGATGAATTGTTTTTCAGCAGATTCATACGTTGCTTTGTCTAACTCTGCATCCGAAACATCTACGAAATCAAGATTTTTCACCCAATTTGCATACTCTTCTACTTTACCTAATTCGATATAAATCAACTTCGCTGTTGCAACAGCTTGAATAGATTCTTCTGTATTTGGGAATTTAGATACTACAGCTCTAAACTTGGTTAACGCAACTTGGTTTTTCCCAGTGTTGTAGTTGATCAATCCTTCTTTCAACATCGTTTTTGGTACATAAGAACTTCTTGGATATTCCTCGATCATTTTAGCATAGGTATTCAATCCTTTTGCCGTTTCATCGATATTAATGTATGTATCACCTAGTTCATATAATGCATCATCACGTAGCGATGATTTTTTATAGGTATCAATGAATGTATTTAATTCGCTAATTTTCGTGTTTGTTTTCCCTGCAAAACCTTGGCTAATTGCTTTTTGGAAGAATGCATAATCTTCGTCGATACCTTTCATTGCAATGGCTTTGTCATAGTCTTTGATAGCACTTACATAATCGCTTGTAACAAAGTGACTGTCGCCTAAACGCAAGTAAGTGTCATTTACACGTGCTTTGTCGTCTGCGTTATTGACAATAAACTTCTTAAAACTTGCTATAGCACTTGCATATTCTTTTTGTTTGAAATATGTATACGCTAAGTTGTAGTCAATTGTTTGCGCTTCTTCAGTATCTGAGATCCCTGAATTTGCGAATGATTTGAAGCCTTCTAAAGCAATATCATAATTGTCTAACAAATAGTTTGTTTCTGCTTTCCAAAAGGTTGCTCTTGCAGTGTATTCTGGAGATTCGTTTTCTTTGAGCGACTTTTCAAAAAATTCTAATGCATCTTGATATTTACTATCGTTGAACAATTCAATAGCTCTATAGAACGCTACTTTTTGATACGTAGTTTTGTCACTGTATTTTTTACTTGATTCTAACAGATTCAATGCAGCTTCATAATCTTTTGAAGTAATGTAAGAACTTACCAATAGTTCTTCTAATTCTGCTTGATGTTCTGTTTCAGGATACTTTTTCAAATACGCTGTTAATACAGAAGGAACACTTTCGTATGGATTTCCTATTTCATAACTCAACCGTGCATAGTTTAATCCTGCATCTTCTTGAATTTTTAAATCAAAGTCCATTTGCGAAGCATTACGAAATGCATTCAATGCTTGTTGTTTTTTATCTGTATTCAAATAACATTCTCCTAAATGATAGTATGCATTTTGCGCTACAAAATTGCTTCCATCTACAATTTTATTGAACTGTTTGATGGCTTTTTTATAATCTTTTTGTTTGTAGTATGCATATCCTAACTGATAAAAATCGGTGTTGTTCCACTTTCTTTTTTTCCCTTTGTATTTTTCTAAATACGGGATTGCTTCTTCATATTGTTTTAAGTTGAAATGACTTTCACCTATAATTTTGTTAAGCTCTGAAATTTCTTTGCGATCAGCGTTTGGCAATTCTTTCTTAGATAAGTCAATTGCTTTTTGAAAGTTTCCAAGTTTAAAGTTCATATCTGCTTTAAAGTATGAAAGCTTTTCATTGTATTCTTCATCTTGAGAAACACCATCAAAATATTCGCTTGCTTCTTTGTAGTTGTCTTCTTGATAGGCAATATATCCTGTATAGTATTTTGCTTGCGAACCGTATTTTGGAGAATCTAATAGCTTTTGAAAAAACTGTTTAGATTGCTCATACTTTTTAGAAGTAAAGTACGCATATCCTTTTTTAAAGTTATAATCTTCTCGTTGCGAATTTGTCAATCCTTTGTCTCCAGATTTGTCATACCATTTTAAGGCGCGAGAATACTTTCCGTTCTCAAAATAATAATCCGCTACATCAATATAAGCTGAATTTCTTTTTGTGCTAGTTGGATATCTTTTCACAAAATCTTCCATCATATTATCCGCGCCAAGTTGGTTCAATCTTACTGCACAATTGGCTATATAATACGCACAATTGGCTTCGGTTTCATAATCGGAAGTAGCACCTTTTACTTTATCAAAAAGTGCTTGTGAAGCCTGATATTGTTTACTATTATACAAATGTAATGCTTCGTTATACTCCTTTAAATCATGTGTGTACACTTTGGTTTTTTGTGCATGCGATAGTTGAATACATACGAGCACTAAGCATAGAATGAATTGAAGATTTTTTTTGCTCATGAATCTTGTGGTTTTATGAGGTTTGCAACGCTTTGCGTATTGAATTTCTATTCCGTACAAACTTAGTATAAATATATCTGTTTCGCCAATTTTGACAGGTTAAGAAATTCTATTCTTACTAGAAATAACGTCTCTTTTTTAGTATAATTATATCAATCGTAGGTAAAAAGCAATTTCTACCGTGTATTTAGTATTTTATTAACAGTTCATTGATCCATATCTTCTAAATAGTCACTTATTTTTATCAAAACCACCCGTTTATAATTGTAAAATCCTTAATTCTAAGCTACTAAAATTATCAAATTCACAAAAAGAACGAGGATTCAACGCATTACAGGTTATTTTCATGACGTTCTTCATATCTTATAACATATTAATAATTAAATCATTACAATCATGAAAAAAAAGGAAATCAAATCACTTGATCTTAACAAAGAAACTATTTTCACAATCCAAAAATTGAAAGGTGGAACAGATTCAAAACCTCGTTCCATTTGTCATTGTCCATCATACGGACATTGTCCAACAAAAGATGTTGATCAATAGGAGGAATTTTCAAGAGCGAACTTAAAGTTCGCTTTTCTTTTATTCAAAATTCACCATTTATTACAATAAGTTTTCGGTATTGCGGTTTAATTGTTTACTTTGTGTAATCGATTTTAAATCATATATAATTCATGGAGCAAATTCTCAGTCTTAGAAACGTTTCTATTTTTCAAAAAGAAAACCTAATTCTTTCCGATATCAATCTCGCCATTAATAAAGGTGATTTTGTTTATTTGATTGGAAAAACTGGTTCTGGAAAGAGTAGTTTTATGAAAACATTGTATGGCGATTTACCTTTGACAGACGGAGAAGGCACTGTTGTTGATTTTGATTTGAGAACGTTAAAAGAAAAGGACATTCCGTTTTTGAGAAGAAAGCTAGGAATTGTTTTCCAAGATTTTCTATTATTACAAGATCGAACCGTTGCAGATAATTTATTGTTTGTTTTAAAAGCTACTGGCTGGAAAGACAAAGATAAAATGCAAGCTAAAATTGATGAGGTATTGGACAAAGTTGGCATGAAAACAAAGAACTTTAAATTTCCTCATGAACTTTCTGGTGGAGAACAACAACGTATTGCTATTGCACGTGCATTACTAAATGATCCAGAATTGATTATTGCAGATGAACCAACTGGGAATTTAGATCCACAGACTAGTGTTGAAGTCATGCAAGTACTTCAAGAAATTAATAACAGTGGACGTACTATTTTGATGGCAACTCACGATTATGCATTAATTTTAAAATATCCTTCTAAAACGCTCAAATGTGATGCAGGAAAAGTGTTTGAAGTAGTTCAGAAAAATGTATAATTCACTTAAAAAAACTATTAAAAAGGTAATTCCAAAACGTTTTATCTTCAAAAACGAACCTTTTTTCAGATTTTTTCACGGTATTTTTTATTTGGGAAACTCCCATCAATGTGGCGTTTGTCAGAAGAAATTACGCGCGTTTATTCAGCTCGATAATAAAGACTTATTGTGTCCTTTCTGCGGAAGCTTGAGCAGAAACCGTCGTTTATGGCATATTTTAAACACAGAAAACCTCTTAAAAGGTTGTGTGTTACATTTTTCTCCCTCAAGAAATATATACCGAAAGCTAAAAAAACGAGATGATTTGCAGTATATCACTTCCGATTATGAAGATGAATTTATTGCCGATCATAGATTTGATATTACTAATATTAATCAAAAAGAAGCTTCTTTTGATACTATTATCTGTTTTCATGTATTAGAACATATTCCTGACGATAGGAAAGCGATGCAAGAATTGTATAGAGTTGCAAAACCCAATGCAAATGTACTAATACAAACACCTTTTAAAGAAGGAGACATTTATGAAAATCTAGCTATTACCAGTCCTGAAGATCGATTGAAACATTTTGGACAAGAAGATCATGTTCGTGTATATTCTCCGGAAGGATTAAAAACACGCTTAACACAGGTTGGTTTTACGGTAAAAACCTTATCTTTCTGCCCTGAAAATGACGATGTCCATTTTGGATATTCATCACCCGAAATTGTACTAATTGCTACCAAAAATGTTGTCAATACTGATTCCAACGTATGATTATGATATTTCTTCTTTAGTGGAAGAGATTCACGAGCAGATTACAAAGACAACTTGTGTTTTTGAAATTTTATGCTTAGACGATCATTCAAACGATCAGGAAACGATTCAAAAAAATGAACGCATCAACACATTTTCAAATGCTGCCTATACGGTTTTACCTCAAAATATTGGGCGTAGCCGAATTCGAAATTTACTTGCGCAAAAAGCAACCTACGATTGGTTATTATTTTTAGATGCCGATGTGATTCCTGTTGCTTCTAACTTTATTTCTAAATATATAGAAGCCATTTCTGATGAGAAAGAAGTAATTTACGGTGGAATTTTATATCAAAAAGAAAAGCCAAAGCAAGAAAATGTATTGCGCTGGATTTATGGAAAAGAACGCGAAGCTTTGAATGTACAACAAAGAGAAGAAGCCTTGTATTTGCGTTTTTTGACACTGAGTTTTTTGATTAAGAAAAATGTGTTTCAAAAAGTAAAATTCAACGAAGATATTCCAAATGCACGTCATGAAGACACCTTGTTTGCCAACGATTTGAAGCATGCGGAAGTTCATATGACACATATTCACAACCCTGTATATCATTTGGGCTTAGATACTAGTAAAGAGTTTATTCGAAAATCAATGGAATCGGTTGAAGTCTTGATTTTATTTTTAAAGAATGGATTGATTGAACACAATGACATTTTGATTACAAAAGTATTTGGGCGTGTAAAAAAGTTTGGCATCAATCATATTTTATCGTTGATGTATCGTTGGTTTGGGAAACGATTTGAGAAAAATTTGCTTTCCAATAATCCTTCTATGTTTGTTTTTGACTTATACAGATTAACGTATCTTTGTTACTTAGATAAGCGTCAATAATGCCACTTTTTTCCGTTATTATTCCATTATACAATAAAGAAGAATACATCCTACAAACTGTAGAAAGTGTATTGCAACAAACGTTTACGGACTTTGAATTGCTGATTGTAAACGATGCTAGTACAGATAAAAGTGTCGCTGTGGTTTCTCAACTTTCTGACGACAGAATTCAACTGATTGAAAATCCAAAAAATTTAGGATTGTCTGCCACTAGAAACCATGGGATTTCAAAAGCTAATGGCGATGTTATTGCGTTGTTAGATGCAGATGATATTTGGCTTCCTACTTTTTTAGAAACGATTCATAATTTATATCTCACGTATCCAAAAGCTGCTATTTTTGGAACTGATTATGTAGAAACTTATACTTCGCATGAAGATTTAACGCCGCAAAAAAATATAGCAAGTTCGTTGAAAGGCACATCTTTTTTGATGGCGGATTTTTTTGAAGCAAGTATGTTTCAACCAATTTTTTGTCAAAGCAGTTTGGCTTTCAAAAAAGAGATTTGCACCGAAACCGAAGTTTTTAACTCAACAATTTCTTTTGCAGAAGATATTGATTTTTATATTAAATACGGTTCTCAATATCGCGTTGCATATCATTATGAAGCGCTTGCAAAAGTTCGTTTTGAAGTGCCTGATCAGATGAGCAAGACTTCTATTGCGACAAAAATTTTACCCGATTTAGATAGCTATGAAGGACTCGCAAAAGAGAACAAATCTTTAAAGAAATATTTGGATTTGTATCGCTATATTTTTGCTTCCTTGTACAGTTTAGAAAATGCTATTCCGAAACGAAATGCGATGTTACAACATATTGATTATCAAAACTTGACTTTGAAACAAAGATTGTTATTGAAAAGTCCTCGTTTTGTATTGGTGTTGCTAAAAAAATTAAAAGGGTTTTTATTGAGGTTGAATATTAGGGTGACTTCTTTTTAGATTGCTTCACTTCGTCTCCGCTCAGTGTAAGCATTTGAGTCACATTTTACTTTTTGTATTTACTTCGAAAGCTTTATATCTTCTTTGGTTATTACAAAATTTTGATAATCACGAATGTAGTCAGATTCATCGAATTCGTCAGAAGCCAATACTAAGCAAACAGCTCCAGAAGAGAAATTTTCCAGTTCACGCCAAATTCCATGAGGAATTAAGCAACCTTGATTTGGTTTGTTTAGCAAGACACGTCTTTTGGTAGTCCCATCTTTAAAAATTACTTCAAAACTTCCACTTAATGCAATTAAAACCTCGTGTTGTTCTACATGCGCATGTCCGCCTCTTTTTGCACCACTGGGAATATCATACAAGTAATACACACGTTTACATTTAAACGGAATAGTTTCTCCTTCAATGACAGAGATATTTCCTCTATAATCCTCGATTTTGGGAATCGTGATAAGTTGAATATCAGCAACAGTTGTAGACATATTTTAGGTTGTTATTAGTTCTATCCATTTCTGGATGGTTGGTATTTCAGTGAATTTTTTTATGGAAGATAATGCATTTTGCTCACAAATAGCATACAAATCCAAATTTTCGATTAAAAGTATCATTGCTTCTTTTAACTTCGCAAAGTTTTGATCTTCAACAAGCAAACCATTGATTTTATGCTGAATTATCTCGCTTGGTCCTGACTTACAATCAAATGAAATTACGGGTGTTTTTTGTTGCAATGCTTCTATTAAAACCATTGGAAAGCCTTCTACCCTACTCGATAACACTAAAAATTTTGCATATCGAATATAATCAGACACATTTTCTACAAATCCCAAGAGCTTTACATGTTGTTCTAATTGCAATGTAGAGATCAATTTTTCCAGCGATTTCTTATCACTCCCATCGCCACAAACATACAGTTTTATATTTTTATCTGCTAATTTAGAGGCATGATATGTTTCAATCAAACGATCGAACTGTTTGATATCATTTTGCAAACGTCCAACCGCAATGATATAATCATCTTGCATTTTTAAAGTAGTGATTTCTTCTCTCTTTTCAGTAGTAATATAGTTGGGAATGTATAACTGATTTTTAAAAGCATACAAATGGTTTAATTTTTCTTCAATCGCCTCAGAAACAGCCACAACCGCATGCGTATTATTATATATTTTTTTAAAAATATTTCCTTTTGGGATATGCCATTCAATCTGATAACTGTGTACCATCATGATCATTTTATTAGCTTCAAAAATAAATTTATGCAGTGCATATTCCATTAGAAATCTGCTACGCGACCTGAAATCAATGTACATGTCAGCATTGCACTTTTTATAGGCTTTTTTGAATGCCAAAAACTTTTGAACTTGCTTGATGATTTTGATAGAAGATTCTCGTTGACCCAAGTTGTATAATTCTCCTTCATATTCATACGTAACTTGATCTTTTAGTGAAATGATAGCAACTAAAAACCCGTATTTATGAAGCGATTTGGAAAAGTTTGCTGCCTGCTTTTCTGCGCCTCCACCACTGAGACAATCAACAATTATACAGATTTTCTTTTTAGAATTTTGCAGCATAAAGTTTTCCTACTATCTTTCACGCAAATATACTGTTTATGCGAATATTATTGATAGGAGAATACAGTAGATTTCATAATTCGCTAAAAGAAGGTCTACTAGAGTTACAGCACGATGTTACATTAATCGGTCGCGCTGACAACTTTAAAAACTACCCAATTGATATTTCGCTTGAAGCTACTTTTTTTCATAAAAAGATTCCTAATGCTTTTCGTCAATTATTTTTTAAAATTTTCAATGTAGATATCGCTTTTTTGGAAATTGTGTATCGTTTTTATAAGCACAGAAAATCATATCGTAATTATGATGCCGTTCAATTGATTAATGAGTTTCCATTTGCTACCGTTCCTTGGGTAGAGCGAAAATTATTGAAGTATATTTTTAGACATAATAAAAATGTATATTTGTCTTCTTGTGGAGATGATTTTCATTATGTGAATTATATTTTGAATGCAGATTTGCCATATCATATGTTAACAGCTTATGAGAAGGATAAGAGTACTAAAAAATGGTTTCGTTATTCGCTGCAATATTTGTCCAAAGCACATGAAAAACTACATCATTATGTCATTAAAAATGTAAAAGGCATTATTCCTGCAAATTTTGACTATGAAATGGCGTATCGCAAACATGAAAAAGTATTGCCATTAGTTCCATTCCCTATTAATGTAGATTCACTTGAGTTTAAGCCCTTAGTATATAATGGAAAAATCAATATTTTTCATGGTGTGAATAAGGTGAATTACCTAAAAAAAGGAAACAATCTGATTGAAAAAGCTCTGAAAATTATTGAAGAAAAGTATCCAAATCGTGTAGATGTAAAAACAGCAAGTAATTTACCTTACAAAGAATATATTGATACCTATAATGAAGCACATATTATTATGGATCAGTTGTATGGTTATGATCAAGGATATAATGCTTTGGAAGCTATGGCAAAGGGAAAAGTAGTGTTTTCTGGTGCCGAAAAAGATTTTCAAACCTACTATAAATTGAAAGTTCCAGCTTTGATAAATGCAACTCCAAATGTGGATGACTTGGTGGAAAAACTAAGTCATTTGATTGAAAATCCAGATGAAATGGTTGCGATTGGCAAAAATGCGCGTGTTTTTGTAGAGCAGTTTCACGAGTATACTTCAGTTGCTAAACAATATGTGGAACGTTGGCACTTAGACTCCGCTCAGCGCTCCTGATTTTCATTATTCCCTTCTTATTTTCTATTCAATTTAATTTTCAAACTTTAGTCTTATTAATAGTTCATAAACCATCAGTAGTGTTTGTTTTTAATGATGATTCGTATGTATAGCTTTGACTCATTACTCATTTAAAACAGAACTATTATGAAAAGAAGAAATTTTAAATTCTTACAATTAAACAAAAATTATATTTCAAATTCAAATGCTTTAGAAGTTAAAGGAGGAAGAAATTCGTATGACACTACTTGTCCAATTAACGGCTGTAATTTAGGAGGTAATGAAGCCCAAGAAGAAGCTCCAGATCTTTACATAAGTTATTTACCAACTGAAGAAGGAGGCGGAGTTCCTAGTCAATTTGGAGCGGACGCATAATATTTAGACAAGCGGACTTCGGTTCGTTTTTTTTGTATAAATTATTGAAGTCTTCGAATGCCTTCGTACACCACAATACTAACTGAATTGGCTAAGTTTAGACTTCGTATATGTTCACTAAACATAGGAATGGTATATACGTCTTCTTTGTTGAGGTCTGTGATTTCTTCAGACAATCCTACAGATTCTTTCCCAAAGATCAAAAACAAATCATCTTCAAACGGGATTTCGGTATATATTTTATCACTTTTACTTGACAGATACACCATTTTTTTATCCACATTTTTAGCATAAAACTCTTCTATATTTTCATAGATTTTCACATCCAAATACTGCCAATAATCGAGTCCAGCACGTTTGAGTCGCGTATCTGTAATTTCAAAACCAAAAGGTTTTACCAAATGTAAGTTGGAACCTGACGCTAGGCTTAGACGCCCTATATTTCCTGTATTTGTATGAATTTCTGGTTCAACCAATACGATGTTGTATGCCATTATTTTTCTTCTTTCCTTATGTATGAAATACCTAAAGCTAATAAACTCATTCCACTAATAAGTCCTAAACCAATGGCACTTCCATTGAGTGCCGGGTAGCTTGTTACGGAATCGGTAGTTGTTTTTTGGTTATCAAAATAATTATCTTTATTATTTGGCAATACTATTGTTTTTTTATTTGTAATATGTATGCTTCCAATACTAGCACATCCAATTCCTGCTGCGAGTGCAATTGTCATAAAAAATCTTCTAATAAAGTCATCTAATTAAATTTTCTTTTTGTTATGTATAATCGGCTATTATCAAAAGCAATTACTGTGGAGAATATTCAAATATAAGTGTTCTTGAAGAAGAAACAAGATTTTACTCAAACTTTATATAATCTACTTCTATTTTAAATGGACCTGTTTTTTTCTCATTTGAAATAAATCCTATGCGTAAAATATTTTTCAATTCTTTTTGGGAGAGTTTCCCATCACGCTCTCGTCCAATATTGTATTTTACAAAATCTGAAAAAGCAATTTCTTTTTCTTCCCATTTCCAATTCGTAGCTGGTAAATTAGCTTTGTAATACGGAACAAACCAGCGTCTGTCCATTTCTAAGGTAAATCCCATGTCGTACTGCTTGGAACGGTAACGAATGATGAGTTTTTTAAACGAAGAAAGATCACGTTTTTTATATTGACTTCTATATGAAGAAAATCCGCCATTATTTTCTAGCGAAATTTTTCCACTAAAAACGACACCATCGTCCGAAAAACGGTAATCTCCTTCGGAAAGTCCACCCATTACACCATCATTTGTAATTTTCCAACGTTCACCATCTTTGTATTTTCCGAAATCAACTAGCGATTCTTGTGACCATAAGAAGGTAGTCATTACAAGAAGGCATAATGTAAAGCGTATTTTCATTCCTTTTTTTTATAAATATACGAAGTTTTTAGAAATTTGAACACGCTACAATTCATTTCTGAATTGTGATATTTTGATTATGTCTCTGCTTTTTAGTTTTATTTTTCTATTTTCGTTTTTTAACATGTATTCACCCATTTTCCCTTATTTCTATGGAGTTTAATTTTATATCTGAAAAAGCTACTATTGGTAAAAATGTTACTATTGGTAAGTTTTGTATTATTGAAGATGATGTTGTTATTGGAGATAATACGGTGATAAAGAATTATGTAGAATTGCGAAAAGGCACTATCATTGGTAACAACTGCTATATTGATTCGCGTGTGACTTCTTCTGGAAATTGCATCATCAAGAATAATGTCACCATTCGTTATGATTCTATTTTGGCCAGAGGTTTGGTTGTAGAAGATAATGTGTATATTTCTCCGAAGTTAATGACTAATAACTTAGATACTGAGAAGAAACAAATTGGTGGTGCGCATATTGGCGAGAATGTTTTTATTGGAACCAACTGTATTCTACACCACGGAATTACAATTGGTAAAAATAGCGTGATTGGCGCATTGTCTTTTGCGAACAAAGATATTCCTGAAGATGAGATTTGGTTTGGGAATCCTGCCGTTTTTAAGCGTAAGAAGTAGTTTTCATCTCGACTCCGCTCGATGTGACATCAGGATTATTGGGTCATTTCGTTTTTCGGTATTGGGTATTAGGGCGCTTTACTTTTAGATCTTTTTATTGATTTATCTTTTTTGAAAACACTTTAGATTTTACTACGAATTCGCAAATAATGTATACTTACTCATAATTTCTTTGAACTCGAATACTTTTACATTTTATATTTTGTATTTCATAGTACTATTCGATACAACTTTCTAAAGAAAATCACTCGAAGTGACGTTTTGTGAGACTCAACATACAACCCAAATTCTTACCAAATAATCTTAAACTTTTTGAGCATTTCTTTTTCGCCTTCCCAATCGCGATTGTAGTTCTTTTTGATAAGTTTTGCGGGCACGCCACCGATTAAGATATTGCTTCCCCATTCTCGATAATCCTTATTGACAACTGAGTTGGAAGCAATGACACAGTTTTCTGGAGTTCTCGTCCCTGGCATGATGGAAATTCTGTTTGAAAACGCATTGTATTTTGCCAAATATACTGGATTCGTCATTGGATAGTATTCGCCAGTTTCGGTATTCATCATGGGATGAAAGTTGGAATCTGTCAGTTGTGATTCGTAGCCAATTCCAACCCAATCACTTAGAATAACTTTTTCTTTACAGATTAATTTTACGTTTGAACCCAAACAAGACATATAACCAAATTCACAGTACGCACCTTCTCCTACATGTACAAAACAGTCAATTCCGATATGTGCATTTCCTTTGAAGACTAATTTTCCCTGAACCGAGAGTTCTGCAATTCTTTTGGAGCGTGAAGGCAATTCAAATTTTTGCCCAAAACCAATCATTCCTTTTTTGATTTCAGGAACATCCAATACAATTTCGCCACTGATATCCGAGAATTTTACCGAACCGTAGAACATTACAGGTAACTTTTTCGCAATATGAAATGGAAATTTTTTGAAATTAAAATAGATGGTTTTAATCCAATTTACGGCAAAATAAAACTTCCAGATGCTTCGTAGTTTATTAAAAATCCGTCTCATGATCGTTTTGAAAGCTTATTTTTTATCAATTGTTTGATGTTCATTTTTTTCTGCAATTCCGAATATGTAAAGATATAAGAAAGTAGCATTATGGCAATGATTCCGCCATATTTCAGATAATTACTTTCTAAAAACGTACACGCAAATGCAGCTCCGCATAACAATACGCATTGCATAAATAGCTTGTAAAATGTACTTTGAAACAGTAAACCGTAACTCATTTTGGTAATGATCAATAATCCTGTAAAGTGAATGATATAATAAGCTAATACACTTATTCCTAAACCTGTCAATCCACCAAAATAATAGCCTGCACAGTTCATCGCTAGCATTAACAAACTAAATCCAATGGAGGTTTTTACAAATATTTTAGAGTCACCTTTTGCTAAAATCACATAACCAACGGACCATGAAACTGCTTTAAATACCATTCCTAAAACGCCCCAAGAAATTAATCCTATGATCACTAAGAATTCTTTTGAGTATAAAATTTTCACTATTAACGGTGCCGCAATAAAAAAAGTTGTAATAATCGGAGTAATTAACAAAATCGCAATTGTAGCCTGATTTCGAACAGCAATTTGCACTTGCGCATTGTCTGTATGAATTGATGATAATCGTGGAAAGTAATCGGTTCCCATAGCATTAAAAACCATTCCTACATACGAGTTTATGATTAAAAATCCAGCCGTGTAATAACCAACTTCATCCAATCCACCCATGTATCGAATGTAAATTTGCAAAAGATACGTTGTTGTGAAAATTACAATTCCTGTTATACTCAACACAAAACCTAAGTGCAGCATATCTCTGCCTTTGTCATAAGCTTCCCGAATTCCTAACGAAATACGTTGAATTTTCAGTGTATTTTCAAAATACCAAAAGAATATAAAAATAATAACTGCTGTTATGATAATCGTAGGCACAATGGCTTCTAATCCATAGATGTAATACAACGGAATAGACACCACTAACCCAACCGTACTTCCCAACACATTCGCAACTGCTAATTTTTTTAGTGCTTGTGTTCCTTGTAAAATAGCAATTTTCCCATTGGTCAATTGCATAAAAAAGATTGCAATCGCTAACCAGATAAATTCAAAGGTATAGTCAGTATTTCCGAAAGTCAATTGACTTAATAATGCTGAAAATACAACAGTGAAAATAGCTCCAATAATTGCTGTAATAGCAATGAATTTTTGAAGAATACTTACGGTTTTAATGACTGCTTTTTCGTCTTTGGATGCATGTACATGCGCCAATTCTTTTACAGCACTTGTATCCAAGCCTAATTTTGCAATTTCACTCACCACTTGAATCGTACTATTGAACAAGCCAATAATTCCCATACCGACACCACCTAATAAAATTGCAACAATTTTTACACGAATGATCGAAATCAGAATCTTAAACACCTGAACTCCACCGAATAGTGATGTCGCTTTTAAGATATGCGTGTATGAAAACTGCTGCTTGTCTGCCATAAATGCATGGTAACTGATTACTGATTTTTATAGTGATTGAGTACTGAAATGATTTGTGTGACTTCGGTAGTTTCTAATATTGGATTGATCGGTAAACTCAAACATTCTGCATGTATTTGTTCGGTGATTGGAAAGTGTAAATGATTCCATTCTTTGTATGCTTCTTGCTTGTGTGGCGGAATTTCGTAATGAATCAAAGTTGCAATACCATTTCCATTTAAATGCTCTTGCAATCCTGCTCTATCTTTTGTCCGTATGACAAATTGATGAAATACATGTGAAGCATTATTTTGATAACTAGGTAGTGTAATATGCAAATTTTGGATTTCGTTTAAATACCTTAAAGCAATTTGCCTTCTAATTTCATTATCAGCATCAACATGCGGTAATTTTACTCTTAAAAACGCTGCTTGCACTTCATCCAAACGATTATTTACACCTTTGTATTGATTTACATATTTGGATGCGCTACCATAGTTGCGCAATTTTATAATGATTTCGGCCAATTCTGAATCATTAGTTGTTACTGCACCAGCTTCTCCCAATGCTCCTAAGTTTTTGGTTGGATAGAAACTAAATCCTGCCGCATCGCCGATATTCCCTGCTTTTTTTCCTTCTACATTTACAGCCCCATGTGCTTGCGCCGCATCTTCCATGATTAGTAGATTTTGCTTTTTAGCAATGTTATAGATTTCACTCATATCAGTCAACTGACCATATAAATGTACCACCAAAATCGCTTTCGTTTTCCGACTAATCGCAGCTTCTATTTCTGATGCTTCTATATTAAATGTTATCGCATTTGGTTCTACTAGTACTGGTTTTAATCCTGCTTTTGTAATTCCTAAAATACTTGCAATATATGTGTTCGCCGGCACGATAATTTCATCACCTTCTTGTAACTTCCCCAAGATTTTATAGGCTTCTAAAATTAACGTCAACGCATCTAAGCCATTACTAACTCCTATACAATGTTTGGTGCCGCAATACGCTGCGTATTCTTTTTCAAACGCTCTTACATTGTTGCCCAATACATAATAGCCTGAATCCAGAAATTTCTTGAATTCAGATTGAAATTCTGCTTCAAATCGCGCATTGAGTTTATGTAAGTCTAGAAATTTTATCATATAAAAATCGTATCCAATTTGTGACTGTTTTTCACGTCTATTTCATAAAAATCTTGCGTCATTGTTCGTGCTCCAAAACCTTCTTTCCAATAGTGTAGACCTTCATTTACGTTTCTTCCTTGATTCTCGTTTGAAATTCCAAAGTCAAAGTACATTTTATCTTTAAAGACTTCATCCAACAAATAGATGTGTAAAAAATCTAGACTTCCCAATATATTTCTGTCATCATCTCCTGAAATGTACTGTGAATGTGCCACATATTCTGTTTCAAAAATAGTCGTTCCTGCAACAATTACACCATCCTTATACACATTAAATTGTCTGATGTTATTTGGGAAGAATTTTTTCAATTTTTGAATCTCTTCTAGGGTATGTACTGGTTTTGTATTGTATCGTTCTTTAAGGTTTGGAATTAAAATTTCATTCCAAAAATCATCAAACGCATCTACTTCTTTAACGACTAATTTATTTTTTAACGCTCTTTTATTTCCAGCTATTCTGTCTCTAGATAGCTTCGGTCGATGCTTCATATTTACTACTGAAAGTGCATCTCTTCGTGTGAGTTTCGCTTTTAGAATAAAAAACAAATAGTTCAATTCATCTATCGGAATAGGACTGTATAAAGATGGTAACGACTTGATGTATGCTTTTTGAATGTTATTTTCTTTTAAATAGTCTAAAAGTATTTGCAGACACTCTTTGACATCGCGAAGTTTTATATCTTTTTTGATTAATAAACCGCCATACGTTAAACCTTGATGAGAGTACAATATATTTTCATCTTGATTTGCAGGAAATAGTGCTATTAACTTGTCTTTTTTGTAGAGCATTAGTGAATGATCTTTGAAACGATCTTGATGGTAATCCATAAAATTGCGATAGAACAAAAATGTGCTATTTTTTGCTTCTGAGACAAAGTTGTCCCAAAGCAATTTAGATTCACTCGTATATTTGGTTAGTGTGTAAATTTTAGGTTTGGTTTAGAAAAAGTGAATTTACTAATTTTAACGTGAGTTTGGTAAAAGTCGTATATAAAAATGAAATTTGTTTACTTTTTTGGGTTTTATATGAAATTTCCTTAATTTAAGTTTTCCTATTAATTTAAAATATTACAACATGGAAATAGATAATACATATCCTGATTTTAATACTGCCATTAGATGGTGGGAAAGAAAAAGATGGATTTATAACATCATAACCATTTTTGGAGGATTAACCGTTCTTCTGGTAAGAGGTGAAGTCCCTAATGGCTTATCACCGTATGATGATTATACTATTGTATTATTTTATGTGTTGGGAGCAAATATTTGTTACACGTTTAGTTGGGCGTTTGAAGCTTTTTTAAACTATTATTTTAAAATATCGTTTTGGAATCGTGGAACTCGACAAGTATTTTTTGTTTTGGGGAGCATACTTTCCTTTTATTGGATGTCCGTATTAGTCATAGAATCATTTTAATGATTTCAAGTAAATTTACATGAAAATGAAATGCATATAACTGACATCCTAAATAAAAAGTTACTCCAAATTGGTGCTTCAGTAAGCCTAGATAAGGATTCGAATGAAATTGGAGAGCAAATTGCTTATCAAACTACAAAGAACCGATCTATGGAAATTATTCGTGTTAATGATGAAAAAGAAATTTGGGTTTCTTTTCAATGCGGAGGTGTTTTTTTACCGAGTAAATATTTTTCAGAGATAGAAAAAGTAACCAATATTATTTTTGAGTTTTTAGAATTAAAAGTGCCTCTCAAAGATTTTTTAAACTCTCATATAAAGTCTCCAATAGACATTTCAAATTTAAAAACTGACGCAGAAATTATTTTTGAAATTTGTTGGTTCAACTTTTTACAACCCTCAGCACATGATGCTACAGATTCTCCAAAATGGTTAATTATTAGAGAGTTTGCTACAACAATTCAGTCGATTGCAAAAGCAAAAAAGCTATTTCCTTATAGAAGTTTAGATCGTTTGTACTTTGCCTTTGATACAAACAATAATTTAGATAATCTTCCGTGTATCTGGGTTTCATCTATAGAAAAAGACATTCCGATTTTTACAATTGGTTATTATGATGGCACAAAACTACAAAGTGGGACAGCAGAAGAAATACAAATTGCTTTTGAGGAAATAATAACTAAGTCAAAATAGGTTTTCGCTCATTACTCCTTTTAATTTTTATCTAAATCAAAGAGATTTGACAAAAAAAAGATGAAAGCATTAGCAATACTACTAGTTTTATTCTCAACAATTACTTGCCGAGCACAAAATCTCGAATTAAAACCTCCTTTTAAAAATCAAGGAGCACAAGAAGACTATTGGGCACAAGAATTTTTTAAAAAGGAATATGTAAAAACTACTTATAAAGTATATACGGACAGTATAAAGAAAACTACCGTCACTAATTTTATGTATGCTGATAAAACTTTCGAAGTTCACAATCTCAATAAATTACTAGCACCAATTTTCTCAAAGGGAATTCTGTATCCACAACTGATTAGTGGTTTTGAAACACAGCCTAAAAAAACAGCAAAAGAATTGGATTCACTTTCTACAATACAACGTTATCTTTATGACATTAGCCGTGGAGATCATCTTATTATTTCCAATATAGAAGAACTTCCTTTTTTATCTAATTCTTCAAAAGTGAAACGTTTTCGATTTTGGATGCACAGACCAAACATAGCTAATCCGCAAGTATTTTTATTTGAGTTAACAAACGATAAGGCAACTAAAAAAACAACACTGAAAGAGTTTGTTGAAAATGCAACATTAACTTTTCTGAAAGCTGGCTGGATTGTTATTTAAACTGAAATAACTACTTCTCAACCTTCTCAAAAACTACATTTCCATTAGAATCAATATATTCATACACATCACCTAATATACCATTGGTAATGATAGCATGACTTGTGTCTTCTTGGCTATTTTTAAGCAAAGATTCATCGTTACTTAAATATGCAAATAGTGTTCTGAATAAATTGACTGGAGTTTTGAGTTGTGCATCGTAATTTAGCACATTATTATTTGGCCATTTGATTGCCAATGCCGCCGAAAATGCAGAAAAGACTAGTTTTTCGTCGGTTTGTTTTTGAAAGAGTTCTTTGGTATAGTTAAATCCAACATAACCGCCATGATCGGCTGCAATGATGATTAAACTGTAAGGATCATTTTCTATGATGACACTTGTAATTTCTTTTAGCCATTTGTTGGCAGCTTCTACTTGTGTAAGATAGTTTTCTCGCTCTACTTCTACTCCTTTGGAAGCATTTTTAAAGGTGGAAATATGTCCAGGCAGAATTTTTTCAATGAAATAAAAACTACGCTTTCCTTGTTGTTTTTTAATCGTTTCTGCTAATGGTTGAATCATTTTTTTACGATTGCCAAATGCACCAACTCCAAACCAAGGAACTTCATCCATCGTGTAATTGCAGAAATCATACTTCACTTCTGGACGATTTAATAGCAAATACGGATTCTCCATGAAGAGAAAGGTTTCGTAATGGTTGTTTTTGAGGGTTTGTATCACAGGATTATCACCCATTATCACTTCTCTTGCTCCAAATAATTGTTCGCCTTTGTAATGATGTTTCATCGCAAACATGGAACTGTTCGACAAGACTGTAGAGGTATAATTACTTCGGTAATTGTTGTATAATTTGAATCCAATGTTTTTTAAAAATGATTCAAATGCTGTATTTTCAAAATTGTACGGATCTTTTGCTAATTGGCTAAAATTCGCATAGCCATCAGGTTGAATGACATATATATTTGGAAATTGTTTGAATTTTGTCGCCACAACTTCTTCAGGAAATTTTCGCCATTCATCACTATCAAACATTGCACTGTACAATGTAGGCAACAATGTTATGAGTGCCACAAACGCCATAATGAATTGTAAGACTATTATTTTTTTGTATTGTTTTCTGAGCACAATCGCAAGTAACGCACAAATAATCACGGCTACCAAAATGATTTTTCGCTGTTGAAAACTATAAATTCTTCCCACAAAGAAAAACCCAAAAAACATGGCATTTAAACCTGGCAATAAATAGTGTTGGAATTTATTGAGAAATTTGAGTCGCTTTATCAATTCCCAAGAAACTGTAAAAACTAGCACAGGAAGTATAATATACGAGCATAAAATTATCAGAAATTGAAATCCCGAATTGACCAACATAAAGTTGGAATGATATACATAAATAAACGAATACAAACCTGCAGCCAGCGCAAATACGATTGGATATTCTTTAGTACTTGCAACAAATTTTTCTATGTATTGTTTTAGTTTACTCACGATGTTTGTTCTTAAATAGATATAAAACACGTTCGGAATCGTCGATGTTCTTTTTAGCTACCAGTTCGAAATATTCTGAATAGGTTTTTTCAAAATTCTCCATATTGTAGTGTCCAAATTGATCTTTGAATTCCGCTTTAGCATTGAGTAAACGTGTTGCGTACGAATCCGCACGTTTCGGAAATTCAATGATGAGGTTTTTGGAGAACGACGCAAAAAATTCAGCAGAATTTTCAAAAGGTACATTTCCCGTTAAGGATAAATGATGAATCAGCGCCAACGCCAACGTTGCATCTGGTTGAAAATCTTGTACACGTTTTATAAACGAAGAGCGTTCCGTATTTTGAAAACCGATAGATGCTGACGGATTGAGTAAATCAATCACAAAAGGCAACATGTTGGTTTCTTTGTTTTTTTTGACTTGAAAATGATTTTGATCTACCGCATTATTGTCAATATCACCAACCAAAGCGACTTCGATTCCGCTTTTAATTTGTCGCACAAAAGTGCCATCATTACCTCCAACATCAATCACATTCTTTGCATTTAACTCTTGAATCCAATCGTTGATAATCGTTGCTTTTTGCTGAAAAGCGGCGTCAGAGTAATTTGTTTTTTGATAGTAATTTCCCCATTCCGACTGCTCCATGAGTTGCAACTTTTTGATGTAATTATACAAACTGTCAATGATATTGAACAATCCCTTTTTTGATAAAGACGCTTGCTTGCTTTCTTTTACATTTTCTTCTTGGTGCTTGTTTTCATACTTTGCCAATAAGTGAATGTTGGTGTATAAAAACGGATTCAATTTTGTTTTTCCAGGTAATAAGGAAGAAATTAACTTTAAAGGAATTCCATCAATGAAGTTAGACATTGTTTTTAGAAATTCGGCTCCATGATATTTTGCCACAACCAACGGACCTAAGAAATGTGTAATGAATTGTTTGTACGCGCGCCACGGTGAATTTTCCGTATAAAAATCTAGCGAAAGTGTATCAATAAATACAGCGCTTCCTTTGTGAAAAGCAATATTATACGCGGTTGCATCTTTTAACGAAAAGTCATGTTGCAACGCATATTTCTGCAGTTTTAAAGTGTGTAAAGCTGCTTCTTTGTATTGCTGAAAACTCCATTCGTACGGATAGGTTATAAACGGAATTTGTTCTGGTTGAATACAAATATGTGTTGTTGAATTTTCAATTTCTTCATGTGGAATCAACAATTTGTGTTGAAATGTTTTTTGAAAAAATCCAGAAGATGTTAGTTTTTCATACTGCGAAAAGTAGCTAGGAAATATGATTCTTTTAATGGTATCATTTTCTACATACACATGTCCGCTAGGATCACGATAAGAAGAATCATGTCGGGTATTATTTGTCATCTTGCGATGCGTTTTCTATGGTAGAATCGTCAATATTAATATCGTCAAATACTTCTGTCTCAGCAGTATTTTTGTGCAAACCAAAGATGGTTTTTATTTTATGAGTTATGCTTTTGTAAAACAATGCGATTCCAGCAACAGCGGCAACAAGTGCTTGTACCAACATTGCTCCTAATCCTGCATCAAAATAAAGAAATTCCATAGCTTGATATTTCGGTAAAGATATAAAATTTTACTTTTTAGTTACGATTAGTTTATCTAAACTAAATTTTAGCTAATGAGGCGAGTATCAATGATTATCTTCATCTTCTGTTTTCATGGTTATTTTGTCAACTTTTGAACTTTTTAGCAAGTGTTGTTTTGATGAATGGACGATTCTCAAAAATAACATATTGGTCTTTGTAATATTATTTTACCCGATAACAAATTTTCGTTTGTCAAATTTATATTGCATTGAATTCCTTTTACATCTTTTTTGGAGAAACCTAGGTTAAACATTTGACCTTCAGATTTTTTAACGTTATTTCCGCATATAACCCATACTCTTTTTCAGTATTTTGTATAACTATATCTTCTTTTAATTCGAAACTAGTTTTGCTTAAACGTTCTGAACTTTTCACAATGTATATTGTTGTTTTTTGCTTGTTATTGGAATGGCTAAAAGCAAACAAAAAAATTACCGATAAGGATTAAAAATAAGAGTCGCTTATATTCATAATGTTACTTTTTTTCAATGATTGTTAGTTTGTTTATACTGAAATTAAATTCAGTACATATTAAAGCTAAGATGCTTTTTTACGCAATCAAAGAAAACAACACGGAATAAAATTAATACTCTTTAAATGGTCAGTATACACTAGACGTTTTTCCTAGTCAAATGATAAATATTGATTCCAAAAATTGCTACATTGGTAATGATAATTGGTAAACCTACACGCAAGGTTGGCATTAAACAACCGTATAAAACGAACAGTAAACAACCTACTCCATTGATCATTCTCAGGTTTCGTAAGTCTTTCATTGTGAATGATATTAACACAGCTATAGAGGCTAAATATCCTACCAATTCAGTTCCTGTTATTCCAAATATTTCCATGTCTTTGTTGTTGATTTATTCGTTGCTTTTTTGTTGATTCTTTGATTTGTTTTTGTTTCACATCAACAATCGCGTCTGTAAAAAGCAAAAAAAAGGTTTCACTACGTAGCGCAATGAAACCTTTTTACTATTATGAATTGTAATATTAAATCGTTTTGTTACGCTTTCTTTCTACTTCCGTTAGATATATTTTTCGCAGACGTAGATAATTTGGCGTTACTTCCACATATTCATCTTTTTGAATGTATTCTAACGCTTCTTCTAGAGAGAACTTGATAGCAGGAACAATTTTAGCTTTGTCATCTGCTCCAGCTGAACGTACATTAGATAATTTTTTTGTTTTTGTAACGTTTACAGTCATGTCGTCTCCACGAGAATTTTCGCCAATTACTTGACCTTCATAGATTTCTTCTCCTGGATCTACAAAGAATTTTCCACGATCTTGTAATTTGTCAATTGAGTATGGAATTGCTGTTCCTTTTTCCATAGATACCAACGATCCATTTTGACGCTCTGGAATTCCACCACGAACTGGTTGGTATTCTTTAAATCTATGTGCCATGATTGCTTCTCCAGCAGTTGCCGTTAGTAATTGATTACGCAAACCAATAATTCCTCTTGATGGAATCATAAATTCGCAAATCATACGATCACCTTTAGCTTCCATACTTAGTAAGTCTCCTTTACGAAGCGTTACCATTTCTACTGCTTTTCCAGAAACGTGTTCTGGCAAATCAATTGTTAGCTCTTCGATTGGCTCACATTTTACACCATCAATTTCTTTGATGATAACTTGCGGCTGACCAATTTGCAACTCATATCCTTCTCTACGCATCGTTTCAATTAATACAGATAAGTGCAAGACACCACGACCGAAGACTAAGAACTTATCAGCACTATCGGTTTCTTGAACACGCAAGGCTAAGTTTTTCTCTAATTCTTTTGTTAAACGATCTTTGATGTGACGTGAAGTAACAAACTTTCCATCTTTTCCGAAGAAAGGAGAATCGTTAATCGTAAACAACATACTCATCGTTGGTTCATCAATAGCAATCGTTTTTAACCCTTCTGGATTTTCTAAATCAGCGATCGTATCTCCAATTTCAAAACCTTCCAAACCAACAATTGCACAAATATCTCCAACCTGAATTTCAGTAGTCTTTTTTCTTCCTAAACCTTCAAAAGTGTGTAATTCTTTGATTTTTGATTTGATGATGGTTTTATCACGCTTTACTAAAGAAACTTGCATTCCTTCTTTTAATGTTCCTCGTTGCAAACGTCCAATAGCAATTCGTCCTGTAAAAGAAGAATAATCCAATGACGTGATTAACATTTGAGTACTTCCTGTTTCAAATTCTGGTGATGGAATGTGTTCCATAACCATATCTAATAGAGGCTCAATAGAATCTGTTGGCTTTTGCCAGTCATCTGACATCCAGTTTTGCTTAGCTGAACCATACACCACTGGGAAATCTAATTGCCATTCTTCTGCACCTAATTCAAACATTAAGTCAAATACCTTTTCATATACTTCATCAGGCGTACAGTTTTCCTTATCTACTTTATTTACAACGACACAAGGCTTCAATCCTAAATCAATTGCTTTTTGTAGCACAAAACGTGTTTGTGGCATTGGACCTTCAAATGCATCTACTAACAATAAAACACCATCAGCCATATTCAATACACGTTCTACTTCTCCACCGAAATCGGCGTGACCAGGTGTATCAATGATATTGATTTTAGTTCCTTTATAGTTTACGGATACGTTTTTTGAAGTAATTGTAATTCCACGCTCACGCTCTAAGTCATTATTGTCAAGGATTAAATCTCCTGTATTCTCATTTTCACGAAATAGCTGACAATGATACATTATTTTATCAACCAATGTTGTTTTTCCGTGGTCTACGTGCGCAATTATTGCAATATTTTTAATTGAAGTCATTTTACCTCTATTTTTTAAGCGTGCAAATGTACTATTTATTTACCAGAGAAAAGAATTTTACTTGTTTTTTAGGTTAAATTACTATTAATTAACATTTTAGACTTAATTTTTACAGATCAATTCTTAACTTGATTTTGAATGTTTTTTTGATGACATTTCAAAGAATTGTAACATTTTAGCGCGGTTTCAGTCTTACCTAAGGTAGCAAACGTAAATATCAATATTTTATAGTGTTTTTATTTCAAAACGTTTAGATATTATTAAATTTGCATTCCTCCACAGATTAATAATAAATAAATAATAAACCTTTAAGACTTCATTCAATATGAAAAAAATTTTATGTCTACTTGCAATTACCATTTTAGTTGTAAGTTGTGGAAAAAAACCTTCTGAAGCATCCTTCATACCAAAAGATGCTACCGGAGTAATGTATGTAAATCTCGAATCTTTGTATGAGAAAAGTAAAGATGTTGATTTCAAAAATTTGAATATTAACAAAATGATCACGCAATCTGCTCCTCAAAAATTAAAAGACTTCATGGCTGAGCAAATAAATGCTGAAAATATCAAGACAACTTTCCGTAATGATATGATGTTTGGATTTATGAAAACAGATGGTGGATCAACTTCTGGGGCACTTATCATACCAATACAAAATGCTTCTTCTTTCGAAAAAATGATCGCTCCGATGCTAAAAGATATGCCACGTGCAGAAAAGCAAGAAAACGTTGGTAAAGATAATGCATTCACAGTATATACTCGGAGAGATGCTGCAATTGGGTGGAATGAAACCACTGCACTGTTTATGGTAGGTTCAAGATTTGCTGGTCAAGATTTAATTGATTTGACAAAATTAGCATCTTCAGAAAATATTTATGCAACTGACTATTTCAAAGATTTTATTGGTGCTGGAATGGATATGGGAATCCACATAACTTCCAGTCCTGTCAAAGATTTAGCAAACTCTTTGTTATCAATATATGGAGTTAATCTTAATTTAGGAGATAATAATTTTTCTTATCATGGGAGTTTTGAGGATGATCGTGTTTTAGTGAAATCAAATTTAGATTTGAATGACGACTTGAAATCTTTAACAGGATACAAAACATGGGCAGCTAAAGGATATAATGCTGATCTATTAAATGTACTACCTGAAAATCCTTTAGCAGTAGTGAAAGTATCATTGAACACTTCTGCATTATACAAACATATTGAAAGTTTACAAGAGAATAAATTGATTCCTGAGTTGTTTAGAAAAGGATTAAAAATGAACCTGGAAAATACCAATAATCAAATGGAAAGTGCTATGGGAATGAGCATTGCTGATGTTGCAAATGTCTTTGACGGTTCAATGATGATTGCTTTTACGGAAGGAAAAACTGTAAAAGATAGCATCATTGATTACTACAGTGATGATTACAGATATAAAGTATTTGACAAAAAAGTTCCATTTGTTTATGGTGCCGTTGCCATCAAAGAGACTGAAAACTTTGAAAAGTTGATGAATATCATGATGACGATGCAAAGACCAAAATCCACCAAAGGAAAAAATTACTACCAATTGTCAAAAGACGTTTTTGCACTCTTGAAAAATGATATTTTATTTATGACAAACGATGTAACTAAAGCAGATGAAGTGTATAATAATGGAAAATTAGCTACAAATCTCTCAGAATTTAAATACAAAGCTAATCTAGACAACTCAATATATGTCTTCACTTCAGAAAACCTTTACTCAAATATGAGTGAAATGTTTAACAGTTTTGATCCATATGCTTTTTCAGATGGAAATGAAATAAACACTAATACTGAAACCATGAACTATTCTGAATTCTTTGGTGACTCACACATGATGATGAATGCTGATGGTATGGAAGCATATTATGAAGTAAAAGGTGAAGGAGGCTCGTTGAAGCGTACCATAGAATATATGGATGCTACAATGAAAGAATCTCTTAAAATGATGTCTCGCTATTAAATAATCTCTCAAGATTTCTTAGAGCATGACAATACAAATACAAACCATAATTCCAACATACTTTACTCCAGCTTCTTCAGAGGTCTGGAGTAAAGTTTTTAGTTTGGAGTCTGGCCAAAAGTATTTGGTAAAAGCTGCTTCTGGTAGTGGAAAGAGTTCATTCTTTAATTTTTTATACGGTTTAAATAATAAATTCACAGGTGCGATTCAGTTTGATGGAAAAGATATATTATCATATACTGAACCTGAATGGACACAACTTCGACGTAAAAAAATAAGCATCGTTTTTCAAGGATTACGCTTGTTTCCTGAATTGACTGCTCTGGAGAATATTCAGTTAAAAAATCAATTGACAGCTCATAAAACAGAAGCGGAAATTTTAGCGTATATGAAGCGCTTAGACGTAGACCAATTGGCACACAAACAAGCAGAAACTTTATCCTACGGTCAACAACAACGTGTTGCTATTGTAAGAGCTTTGTGTCAACCGTTTGAATTGTTATTATTAGATGAACCATTTAGTCATATTGACGATGTGCAAATTGCCAATGCGACATCACTAATTTTAGAAGAAGTTAGCCAACGAAATGCTACGTTAGTAATTGCCAGTTTGGGAAATTCATACAATATTGACTATACAAAAACATTGCTGTTGTGATTAGTGATTTGTTACATAAACAAATTCGCTTTTCGCAATTATTATTTTTTGCGCTGACTTCTAGTTTAGGATTGGGAATTTTGCTGGTTGTTTTTCAACTTTTTGTAGATACACAGTCCCTTTTTGGTTCTTCCAACGATTTATTAGGCAATCAAACGGTTATTATATCGAAAGCCATAGGCAAAGATAATGCTTTTACAGAAGAAGAAATTGAAACACTGAAACAGCAAGATTTTGTAAAAAAAGTCGGTAGTTTTACCAATGGCACCTACAGAGTTCAAGGAAGTGTTTCTTTACTTGGAATGGGCGGCATGAGTACCGACATGTTTTTGGAATCTGTTTCTGACCGATTTATCGATGTTCAAGATGAAAACTGGAAATGGTCTCCTGAATCAAGGAGAGTTCCTGTCATCATTCCCAAAAATTATATAGACTTATACAATTACGGATTTGCTCCTGGCGCTGGTTTACCTCAAATTAATCAAAAGGTGATCAGTCAAATTCCAATTAAACTAAGCTTAACAGGATCATCCAAACGAAAGATGTATGATGCTTATATTTTAGCTACTTCCGAGAAAATTAATACGATATTGGTTCCAAAATCATTTCTAGAATATACCAATCAAGTATTGAGTCCTGACATAGAGGTTAAGATATCGCGTGTTATTATGGAAGTTACCAATCCATCAGACCCGAAACTGTTAGATTTTTTTGAAAAAAACAATTATCAATATTTTCAAAGCGAGTTATTAAGTTCTCGTATTAGTTACTTTTTACAATTGGTATTAGCGATTGTGTTAGGGATTGGAATTTTAATCACTGCATTATCTATCACTTTGGTTATTACCAATATAAACCTTCTTATTTTAAAGAATAAACAAACCATTTGTCAGTTATACTTTTTAGGTTTTTCGCGCAAGCAAATCGCTAGTGTATATCATAAGATATCCTATAAAATTTTAGGCGTTTCTATTTGTATTGCACTTATTCTTGTGGTGATTTGCAAGTTTATTTTTGCACCATTTTTGACAATTTTGCAAACTGAAAGTAGCGCATTCTCACTCATATACGTTTTTATTGTTGCTATTGTATTGTTTGTCGTACTTGCCTTGTATTACACCAAGCATACCAATAAAAAAATTGCACAAATGACTGCGGTAAATACAAGCTTACTTACTACTGAAATTTAGTGTATCTTTGCAGCAAATTTACAATTTATGCAACTGAGTTCTATTCCAAAGATCAAACATACTACATCCGATAATTTCTTTTTATTAGCAGGTCCATGCGCTATTGAGAGCGAAGATATGGCATTACGCATTGCTGAAAAAGTGGTGGCTATTACTGATAAATTAGAAATCCCGTATGTATTCAAAGGAAGCTTTAAGAAAGCCAATCGTAGTCGTATTGATAGTTTTACTGGTATTGGAGACGAAAAGGCTTTAGCGATCCTTAAAAAGGTTTCTGAGACCTTTGACGTACCAACAATTACAGATATTCACGAAGCTTCTGATGCTGCCAAAGCTGCAGCGTATGTAGATGTGTTGCAAATTCCCGCTTTTTTAGTTCGTCAGACCGATTTGGTAGTTGCTGCGGCAAAAACTGGAAAAGTAGTGAATTTGAAAAAAGGACAATTTATGAGTCCTGAAAGTATGCAACACGCTGTGAAAAAAGTACATGATGCTGGAAATGAGAATGCTTGGATTACAGATCGTGGAACTATGTTTGGTTACCAAGATATGATTGTGGATTTTCGCGGTATTCCAACCATGAAACAGTTTGCACCAACTGTATTGGATGTAACACATTCGTTACAACAACCAAATCAGTCAAGTGGTGTTACTGGTGGAAGACCTGAAATGATTGAAACCATTGCGCGCGCAGGTGTGGTTAATAATGTAGACGGATTGTTTATTGAAACTCATTTTGATCCAGCAAATGCAAAAAGTGATGGTGCCAATATGTTGCATTTAGACCATTTAGAAAATTTGTTAAGCAATTTGGTGAAGATTCGTAAAACGATTAATTCACTCTAGACTTGTTGGACTTGTTTGACTTGTTTAGAAGGTTAAATTTAGCATATTGAGTGAAGTCGAAACATAAACCAATTCAACAGAAATATACAGCCGCTAGTAAAAACTAGCGGCTTCTTTTATGACATCAAAAAAAATGTCGTGGTTTATATCTTGAAGTTGCTCGTAGCGTAACGAAGCCATCTTTTTTCGATCTTTCGTCACCAAATGCTCCGTATGCACTGTAATTTCGCCGCCTTTTACAATTCCGATATCTACAAACTTCTTTTTATGACTCGCGTTTAAATAGCAAAACGGTTTCCCTTTGTAATAGTAAAACGGAATTCTGTATTTATACTTTAACTCTACAGTTGGCACGGTATGCTCCATCAAGACTTGTAGTTCTAACAAGATAGATTTATACGGCTCTGGTTGTTTTAAAATATAATCTTCTGCTGGGTTCATTATGCAAACTAAAATTTGACTAATTATTCGTTATCAATTTTAACGTACTAGCTAATTTTTTGACTTCTTTTAGATGTTCTTTAAAATCAGATTTGATAAGTCCTTGTAAAATAACTACTTTTTCGTAATCTACCGCAACCAACATGTGCATAATTATTTTTTCTCCTTTAAGACTACCATGCACATCTATTTGATACGTACTGATTCCATCAACGGTCTTTGCGGCTTTATTTTTAATTTCTGAAACCACTAAGCCTTTTTCTTTTAAACCGTTAATCAAACTTTCTGCAGTGCTTCGTAAGGTCATATTTCCATCTATTGGTAATGTACTCACCATAACTATAGATTCATTTTCATAAGATGGCTTATCTATTCCATCAATGGTGTACATCATAATATTTGCTCCTGACTTTGCAAACTTAAATATAGATATGTTTTCATCGAGGGTAAATCGTGCTGTTGCTAGTGAATTAACTTCATGCGATTTATCATAATAAATAGTTTCCAATGATTTTTTAAGCTCAGCTTCAATTTCGTTATTGGAAGCAGGAAACATTGCCATTACCATTGTGCTAAATGTAGTATCTCCGAAAACTAAATTGATTCCTTTTAAATTTCCTTCGCCTTCTATCATTGCATATTTTGCAGAAAATCCATTTACCTTTAGTTCTCTGTATTGGTAAACCTTTACGCCACCTTTTTCAAGAGCTTCTTTGCTAAATGTGTTGGTATTTGTATAAAAATTTCCACCAATAAGATCAAAAATTTGAATTGCCATATCGTCTTTCTCTAAACCTGTTGTAGCTGTAGATACTTTAAAGCCTTTAGGAGGAACTATAAACAAACGTGTTCCAGGAATATTGATATGTTTACTCGTTTTTTGATTCGCAGTAAATTCTTCCGTTGTTGTAGTTGTTTCTTTTTGTTTGTTTTTAGTTTCAACCGTCTCAGTACAAGCGTTGACTAAAATAATTAGTGCAATTAACAGTAACCTTATTTTCATAGTGTTTTTATTGATTCACAATATCTGTGTGAATGTACTGAATTTTGTTACATGTAAATTTTGCGTTTGTTTGAAAAAAGCACCAACAAAAAAAGAGCTTACAATTTGTAAGCTCTTTTTAAAAGTATGGTAGTTTTCTTCAAGTTTTTAATTTTTAGCAAACATGTCTTGTCTCAAAACATCCTGTTTTTGTTACATCACCTGTTCCGCAGTTATTATTATCATAAGATTGGGGTCTTGTTGTAGGTCTAGGACAATCATTGCATGTAATAAAACAAGTATGTTGATTTTCTTTTGTTTGAGTTTGACATTCTAGTAATGTTAAGCAAGTTAAACCATCAACCGAAATCGGCACAGTGTCTACATTTACTAACTGCCCCCCATGAATTTTTTTCATGGCATTAAAAGATACAATAGTTGTTTTTTGAAATAAGAGCTTGGTGTTAAATTGTTTTTTCTTCATATCATTTAGGTTTCATAAGTTGTATCAAATATAAATCCAGAAGTGGTTTTTTTTACAAAACACCTCTAGAAATTCATAAATATCGAGCACAAAAAAAATCACTCAACACCTTGACTATCAAGTCTTTTTACATAATACGATGGATACAAACCTGTTCTGTTTTTAAATGCCTTAGAAAAGGATTCGGAACGGTTAAAACCGATCTCTCTTGCAATAGAGTCAATGGTATAGGATCTAAATTTTTTGTCTTCTTTTAAACGTCGAATGGCATAGTTGACACGCAAATCAGTTATGTATGCCGTAAACGATTTTCCTTTATGCGCATTTACTAATTTCGATAAATACGAAGTATTAGTCTTTAATTTTTTTGCCACTTCATTTAAGCTGCTATTTTTACTTAAGTACAATTCTTTGGCTTCAAATCGTTCTAATTTCTTTAACAATCGTGCTTTGGTTTCATCAATAATTTCAACTTCTTTTACAGAGCTTTCTTTTATAATTTCTTTTGAAACTTCTTTTTCAGTAACTTCTATTAAAGGTTCTTCTTTCTTATGTTTTTCTTTTTGTATTTCCTTTGTGACTACTTTAGCCTTTTCTTTTTCTTCCTCTAAACTTTGCAGTAAAATAGCAAACTTTTGCTGATTCTCTTTTTCTCGTTTTTTGTAAAAAAAGATTACACCTCCAATAATCAAAAATGCCAAGAAAATACTTGTATAAAGTATCACTTTGGTATTTTGTGTTTTTTGTTCAGCTTTATTTAATTCTTCTTTTAAGGATTGTAAATCATACTCTTTAATAATTTCGATCCCTATAGCACTCTGTAGTTTATCGTTTTCCGTGTAGACCTCATTTGCTTTTTCGAAATACAACAAACTTTTTTCTGTATTTCCTATTGCTTTGTAAGATTTTCCTAGATATTTGTACATATCTTCCAAGCTGAAAAAATTTGTTTTCTTCTTTTGTTGATTAGCATTTATTTTTTCTAAAATAGAAATCGTTTTTTTATATTGTTTTTGATAATAAAGTGTTTTAGCTCTATTTAGATTTATAAAAGGGATTTGAGAACTTGAGGTTTTAATTCTATTTGCATAATTTGATGCTATATCTAAAAATTGAATTGCTTCGTGATACTTGTGTTTAGCAAGGTTTATTTCTCCCAAAAAATTATAAAAATATGTTTTTGCATCTTCATCGCCATATTGATTACTAAGACTTATTCCTTTATTTCCATAGTATTCAGCTTTATCATAATTTTCAAGACGCATATACGATTTAGTCAACGCTATATAAATACTCACTTCTAACCCTTTGAACCTTTTAGGCTGCTCTTTCTCTATAATGTTTAGTGTTCCCTCTAATAATTTCACAGCACCCTTATTATCCTCTACTTCAATTTTTAGTAATGCAATATTATGAGATATTGCTAATTGCCTTCCCAAGTCCTTTAACTTCTTTGCAAATTCTATTGCCTCAAGATAGCTTTCCATAGATTCCTTATACTGCCCATGCTCATAGTAAAAATTACCTTTATTTAAAAGCACCTTAAGCTTCAAATCACTACTATTCAATTTTTCTGCAATCTCATGTAATTTATCAGCGCAAACTATTGATTTTTGAAAATCTAATTTATATTTATACCAATGTGCTAAAGAGTAATTCCCCCAAAATTGAGTTAATAAATCTTCAGATTCTAACATCTCATTTTCTATATATCTCAGACCAATACTAGCTTTTAAAGAATCTTCTTGACATTCTCCCCTAAAGAAATATGCAAATTCACTAGGAGACATTTTTCGTAAAGAATCCTGAAATTCTTCCGCATTGAATTGAGGAATTGGATCCTGAACAATTGTGGTAGAAAAAGTCTTCTGACTAAGGCATATAAAAAATACAAATACTATAAGAGAAATACGTTTTTGTAGTGGAGACATGCAATACTTGGTTTGATATGGTTTTTTTAATTCCTTATAAGTTGGGGCATGTCAAAAATAATAGTTTTCTGGTAATCAGTGCAAAGTTTTCAAAAACATTATGAAAATTACACGGTAGTAGTATTGTTGAGTTGTTTTATAAAATATGAAGGATATAACCCTGTTTTTGCTTTAAATGCTTTTGAAAAAGGTTCGGTACTTTTATAACCTATTTCTTTGGCTATAGCCTGAATGGTATAGGCTCTAAATTTTTTATCACTTTTTAAACGACCGATTACATATTCCATTCGTAAGTCTCTAATATAATTACTGAATGTTTTCTTTTTGTATGTATTGATTGTCTTTGAAAGGTATTTAGGATTCGTTTTTAACTTAGAAGCTACTTGGTTTAAACTTGAATCTTTTTTAAGATACATTTCTTTGGTTTCAAAAACACTTAACTTTTCTAGTATTTCTGCGGTTATCTTTTCAGAGATTCCATTTGTATTATTTTTTGGAATAGCAGCAACCGACACTTCTTTAGATGCTGTATTGGCTAGTAATTTTTCGAAATTCTTTTTATTCTGGGTTTCTTTGTACCTGTAGATGGCAGCAAAACTAAGAATCAATACAAATATCAAACACAATGACACATATAATAGAGTGCTTTTCTTTTTCGATTTTACTTGTTCAGTGTTTAATTCGGCTTTGAGTTCTGCTAAGTCGTATTTTTTGATGATTTCTATACCAATCTCATTCTGTTTTTTATCATTTTCCGTGTAAACTTCATTGGCTTTTTCAAAATACAACAAACTCTTTTCTGTATCTCCAATGGCTTTATAGGATTTTCCTAAGTACATACACATATCTTCCAAACTAAGAAAATTAGTCTTCTTTAGATTCTGACCGATTTCTATTTCCTCCAGAAGAAGAATTGCTTTTTCATATTCTTTTTGATGATAATACAGCTTGGCTCTGTTGAGATTTATAAAAGGAATTTGTGATCTTGAGGTTATAATTTTATTTGCATAATTTAGAGCTTTATCCAAATATATCTTTGAATTTTTATATTCATTCTGTAAAAGTTTTGTTTCCCCTAAAAAATTATATAAATATGCTTTTGCATCTTCATCTCCATATTGATTACAAAGCTCTAATCCTTTATTACCAAAATATTCAGCCTTACTGTAATCTTCTAGACGCATATATGACTTAGTAAGTGTTATATAAACACTTACCTCTGATCTTCCAATTTTTTTTAACTTCTTTTCTTCTAAAATTTTTAAGATTCCTTCCAATAATTCTACAGCTCCTTTATAATCGTCAACTTCCATTTTTAATAAGGCAATGTTATGAGTCATTATCAACTGCCCCACTAAATCTTTTAACTCCTTAGCAAATTGCATTGCGTCTAGATAACTTTCCATTGATTCTCTATACCTCCCATGCTCATAATAAAAATTCCCTTTTTTCATAAGTGCTACAAAAATCAAATCCTTATTATCCAATTCATCTGCTATCTGATATAATCTATCCGCATATTTTATTGACTGTTGAAAATCTAACCTGTATTTATGCCAATATGCTAATGTATAGTTCCCCCAAAATTGTTTTAGTAAATCTTCAGATGGTAACATAACACTGTCAATATGTGTTAAACACGCATTAGCTTTTAATGAATCTTGTCTGTACTCGTTTAGAAATAATCGAGTAAACACTTTGGGTTCCATTTTTTTTAAGGAATCCTGAAATTCTTCCGCATTGAATTGAGGAATTGAATCCTGAACAAGTGTACTAGGAAAAGTGTTCTTGCTTAAACATATAAATGTAACGAATACTAAAAAAAAGGTAGGTTTTTGCATAAGCAACATGCAATGCTTGGTTTGGTTTTTTAGATAATGTTATGTAATTGTAATTGGTAAGTCAAAAATAACAGTTTTTCTTGGTATAGTGACACTATAATCAATATTAATACAATCTGCGGCTAAAATAGAGGGTTTATATAAATTTCTTTTAAGATCACAAGCATCCTAAATAATTTTTTAGAAAAGCTTACACACAAAAAAACTCCTAAGGAAATTTTCTTAAGAGTTTTAAATTTTTAGAGGAATCGTAGATGAAGTTTTACTTCAAAAACTACTAGAGTAAATCAACATTTTTCTACGCTGTCTGAGGCTGTTAAAATAGTTTTACAATCTACTCCTGGAATAGAACATTCAACAGAATTAGCACATAATACATTCGAAGCTAAAGGATCGCCTCCTCCTATTGTATTATTCAGTTTAGATACATTGATTTTTTTTAATTTTAAATCCAGTTTTCTTTCTTTGTTCATGTTGGTATGTTTTGTTGATTCTTTTTAAATATAATCAGAAAACAAAATTCGATTGAAAATAAGTTGTCGTAATTTATAAATAACGACTAAATACCATATATAATCTACTGTTTTTCAAGCTCTTTTATAAAATACGAAGGATACAATCCTGTTTTTACCTTAAAGGCTTTAGAAAAGGATTCGGAACGTCTGAAACCTATTTCTTGGGCAATGGCTCCGATAGTGAATGATCTAAATTTTCGGTCAACCGATAATCTTTCTATGGCATAATTTACTCGTAAGTCAGTAATGTATGAAGTAAATGACTTTTCTTTGTATGTATTAATTACTTTAGAAAGATACGTTGTATTTGTTTGTATTTTTTTAGCTACTTCTACTAGAGTACTGTCTTGACTTAAAAACAATTCTTTGGCTTCAAATTCTTCTAAGTTTTTGAGAATTTCTGCTGTTTTTTCATCAATTTCAGGAGTTTCTTTAGTTTTAGCAATCGATTTTTTAGTAGTTGTCGTAGATTTTTGTGTTTTTTGTTCGCGCTTTTCTTGTTGGCGTTTCTCTTCTAGTTCTAGCATTAACTTATTGAATAGCTCTTTATTTTTTCGCTGTTGTTTTCGGTAGTAAATGACCAAACCAAAAATAATCAATAGTAATACTCCTATTCCTGCTGCATAATAATATTTTATGCGCTTTGATATTTTTTCTAAATCATTTATTTGTTCTTTTAAATTCCCTAATGCTTCTTGTACCATACGTGAATTTAAAATTGCACGTGTTTTATCATTTCTGGCATCAATTTCAAGCGTTTTTTTATAGTATTTTGAACTTTTTTCAATTTCTCCAATAACCGAATACGAATCTGCTAAACCTGAATAAAGTCCTTGAATGCTCAAATAATCAATATCATTTTCTTCTAATAATTGCTCTCCTTCTAAGAATTCTTTTACCGCAAGTTCATGTTGGTTTTGTGCAGCATAATTTTTTCCTATATATAGTTTTAAAAACCTATCTGCTACTCTATCGCCTCCATAACTAGCTATCTGTTCTTTAGCTTTTATAAATAGTTCTGCTGCTTTTTGATAGTTTCCTTTATTAGATTCTAGTTCACCAAGCAGTATATTAAAATAAGCTTCAAGTTCAATATTATTTTTTTGTTGGTTTATAGCTATCCCATCTTCTACATACTTTGTAGCTTCTTCATGTCTACCTAAATCGATATACGCTTTTGCCATACCAAAATAGATTATCATTTTTTTATTTTTTAAGCTTTTATCATCTGAATCTGCAATTTGTTTTAGATTTTCAATGTATAAATCTAATGCTCCTAAATTGTCTCTTACTTGAATTTGAATAAGCGCAATATTATTTTTGGTTTCAATGAGCGCTTTTTTATTATTCATTTCTTTGGCGAGCTTGTAAGCTTCTAACAAACTTTCTAAAGCACTTTCATTTTTTCCACTGTAAAACAGATATACTCCTTTCTTTTTGTATGCTTCATATAATAATACATTATTATTTTGTAGTTCAGCATACTCAATTCCAATATCTAAAGATTTTGTGAATGCGTTTACATTTCCATGTTTATATTGCCAACTAGCAATGGTGAGATAGGTTTTTGCGACTACATTTTTATCCTTTGATGTCGTGTAATTATCTCGTAAGTAATTTATAACATTCGCTGCTCTGGTTGAATCTGGTATTCTATATTCATAGTAGGCATCTACAACTTTTTCAAAGGATATTTTTTGAAGTGAATCTTGAAAAGTCTTTATGTCTATATTAGGTTGATTTTGAGTAAATCCTATGCAAGTAAAACAATAGATACTTATGCACATCATACAAATAATCCATTGTTTAAAATGAAATTTTAACATCATATTTTGTTAGTGATTGTTATTAAGTGGGAATACTCAAAAGTAACAAAATTAATAGCATTTGGTATAATGATTGTTGGATTTATATAACAAACGTCATGATTATGACACTCATTTTATAGCTTTTTTAAACTCCTGTTGTATTGAAAACGTACGCTCTTATATTTTTATTTTTTGTGTGTAATTTTTTTGTAATTGCACAAGATTATACCTCTGTTGATAAAGTAGTTGCAACATATCCAACAACATTTCAATCTATCGAAGAATTTGCCAATCGTATTGAAAAGGATTTTTCCAATGACGCTGATAAAGTCCGAGCTGCATACTATTGGATAGCACATCATATTCAATATAATTTTAAAATATTAGGAACGAACAGCACAGGATATCCTAAAATAACGATTAAAGATTATGAAACTGAGGAAGCGTATCATTACAAATACAAAAAAAGTATGCTTCTTACGCATTGCAATTTAAAGTAGCGGTTTGCGAAGGGTATTCACAACTACTTTTTTATGTATGCGAACAACTAGGAATTAAAGCGCATGTAGTTAAGGGAAATATATTAAAAACGAAGCATCGTTATGGTGTTATTCCTAAGCAAACTAACCATGCGTGGAATGCTGTCTTTTTTAATAATAAATGGAATTTGATTGATGCAACTTGGTCAACAGGAAATGAACGCGGGAAACCAAATCATGTAGATTTTCATGATACTTATTTTAGCATTCCTCCTGAAAAAATGATTTTAAATCATTTTCCAAAAGACCCAAAATGGCAATTGTTAAAAGTCAAAATGAGTAAAGATGCTTTTTATAAACAACCAATTCCATATGCACCATATTTAGCTCTAGATAATTCATTAGATAAAGATATTCGTGGGCAAATTACAGCAAAAGTAAATGGTTTTATCACATTACGATTTACACGTTTAGATATAAATCAAAAGTATTATTATGCATATTCAAAAGATCAGCGTTCTAAAAGGTTAACGTTTACAAAAGTCGGGAATAAATATGTTACAAAAATTCCTTTTAAGAAGACCAAAAAAGAGGTTCTTACAGTATACAACGGTAGAAAAGGCATGCTTAGTTTTCGAATTATTCCGAAGCGCTAATTATTATTTTGGAATGGTAAATATAAAGGTAGTACCTTGTCCTTCATCACTTTTTATATCGATTGTCCCTTCATTGCGTTCTATAATCTTTTTTACTAAAGCCAGCCCAATTCCAATGGCTTCTCCATCAGTATCGACTTGTAGCTTTTGAAAAAGTTCAAAGATTTTTCCGTGATATTTAGGGTGAATTCCTGGTCCGTTGTCTTTGATAAAAAATTTATGACGCAATTTATTTACTTCATAATCAATAAAAACTTCTATATTTTCTTTATCATTATGCTTGATGGCATTTTGAAGCAAATTTACAAACACTTGTTGCATTTGCGATTCGTTAAAAAAGAGTCTTGGTAATTTTCGTTTAATAGATATTGAAATGTGGTCTTCTGAAAGTGCGTTGACAATACGCTTAACAAGTGTATGTACGTTGATTTCTTTCATATCCTGATTGGGTTCAGCTTGTAGCGAATAATTCAAAATACCTTCTACCAAAAAATCCATTTGCGTCACTTGATTTTTGATTTGTTGCAAACTTTTCATTGCCTCAGTATTCAACTGCTCATCTTCATCTTCGGAAAGCCAATCGGTTAGTGTATATATATTTCGTAAAGGACGTTTTAAATCGTTTGAGACTATATACGCGAATTCTTCTAAATCTTTATTTTTATCTAAAAGTTCCTTTGCACGAATCTCTAAATCTAGCGTGCGTTGCTTTACCGTATCTTCAAGACTTTCATTAAGGGCTTCCATTTTTTTTCGATACCGAATAAAGATACTCATCATCCAAAAAGAGCATACAAAAATAGCCATGGTAGATAGCAATATTGCAATTTCTGAAATACTATCTAAATCTGAAAAATACACATGATAGGCTACGTGTAAAGTTTGTGTGGCACTATAAATTATGACTAAAATTCGATTGCTCAACAGCAACACCGAACCAAACAAAAAAACATACATCACAAGTAAAAGATCCAGTGAAAAGTTATTCAAATATGTGGCATACGTTACATAATGTTGAAAAAGCATTGTAACGCCAAACACAAACCAACCATAGTTTTTTAGGATGAATTTTGACTTAAAATTTACAGAAACACCAACAATTATGAAGAGTATTGCAAAAATAATATTTCCATAAAAAGGCAAGACAACATCCGGATGGTAATATTTCATAATTTCCAGATAGGCAAACGAACTTGGCGCACCAAGACAAAGCGTTATACAGCTATTCCTAATTTCAAAAGGTTCTAACGCTCCAAGGTTTTTAAGTACGCTTCTTATCATTGTAAAATTATGCCCTGTTTATAAAATCATTGTTCTGCTGCTGGAACTGTAAATATAAAAGTTGTTCCCTTTCCTAGTTCGCTTTCAACAGTGATAGTACCTCCATTTCGTTCAATGATTTTCTTTACCAATGCCAACCCAATTCCTATGGAATCTATTTCTGATTTGACTTCGAGTTTTTGGAATAACTCAAAGATTTTTTTGTGATATTTTTCATTAATGCCAGGTCCATTATCGTGTATCGAAAATTGATGCCATTTTTGTGTTTGTTGATATTTGATATGAATTTCTACCAATTCTTTATCGTTATGTTTGATGGCATTTTGAATTAAATTTTGAAAAACTTGCAGCAATTGTGATTCGTTAAAAATAACTTTCGGTAGTTTTTGAGAAACATGAATTTTTAGAGTGTCACTAGCATTTACCTTCACAATTCTATCAACTAATACTTGTGCATCAACATTACTTACAGGTCGCTCTTTGTCCATTTGTAGCGAATAATTCAGAATTCCTTCTACCAATAAGTCCATTTGTGTAACTTGCTCTTTGATCAATCGCAAGCTTTGATTGGTTTCTTCATTAAATTGATATTCTGTATCGTCCGTAAGCCAATCCGTTAACGTGTATATATTTCGTAATGGGCGTTTTAAATCGTGTGAAACCACATAGGCAAATTCTTCTAAATCCTTATTTTTTCGAAGCAATTCTTTGGCTCTAGTTTCTAAATCTACCGTACGTTGTTGAATGCGTTTTTCTAACTCCACATTGATCGTTTCTAGTTTTTTTCTATAGCGAATCAATCCGTTCATCACCAAAAAAGAGAAAACAAAAATAGTGCTCATTGATACCAAAATGGCACTTTCCGACATGCTGTCTAAGTCGGAATAATAGACACGATATGATAAATGAAGTAACTGTGAAGCACTAAAAATAATGACCAATAAACGATTACTCAATAATAAAACAGCTCCAAAAATAAACACATACGTTACCAGCAAATAATCTAAAGAAAAATTATTGAAAGCTGTAGTATAGGTGAGATAGAATTGAAATATCATTAGACTTGCAAACGTAATCCAACCGTAAATTTCGTCAAGGAATTTACTTTTGAAATACGGAATAATTCCCACCAATACAAACCATAGCGAAAATACTATTTCACCATGATATGGAACTTTGAGACCTGGATTATAATAAAACATAATCATCACATACATGAAAGTACTTGGACCTGCCAATAGAAATGTGATTCCGCTGTTTTTAATTTCAAAACGCTCAAGTCGCCCAATATCTTTGAGATATTTTAAAACTTTTTTCAACTGACTTATAAATAGGGTTTAATTTTTTAAAGTTATGGAAATGATTTTAAAATTGTATTCTTTCTAACAAAATATATGAGCGCTGCATCACAAATAATGAAAAACCTATTTTATAATTCAGAAAAAAAATTGATTTCAATTTTCCTGTTTATAATCATACTTTGCGAACTAGACTTTTTTCAAATACCTGAATCTTTTCTTGATCGTCAAATGCTTTCAAATGTGTTTGTAATTTACTTATGATTTTTTCAGAAACATAAACATTTTGTGATTTCATGGATAAGCTGTTCTAAATCTTTAGGATTTGGACTTGGCAATGTACTGTTAAAATAATCCATTACTTCAGCGCTAATCACAACTTTCCGATCGCCATTCTCAATAACTGTAAAGTCATTATTATTGTTACTACCTAGTAATCTTTTTATCCATGTAAGCATTGCAATTGTTTTACTGAGTTATTGTTTAATCAGGATTGTTCTATAGGTTTTCAAATGTAACTTATTATATAGAATTCTATTTTCTCACAAAAAATGCACATTAAAAAAATAATTTCCATTTGCAGCATTCATATTTTTTATTTTACTTTGTATTTCAAAGTACTTTTATAATGACATCATCAGACTATCTAGAAGACATCAGAGAAATTAGAAACCTTATGAATAAATCATCGCGATTTATTTCATTAAGCGGACTTTCAGGAATCATGGCAGGAATTTATGCGTTGGTTGGCGCATGGTTTGCGCACGGCGAATTGATCAAAGCTTATGGAAAGCAACGTAATTTATACGAAGAAGGAACTTATGTTGCTGGAAACGACATCACCATCAAACTAATAACTATTGCTGCTATTGTTGTCTTTTTAGCTGTCGTCACAGGAATTATTTTAACACAGCGAAAAGCGCGTAAGAATGGCGAAAAGATATTTGATAAATCAGCCTTAAAATTACTTATCAATTTTTTGATTCCGTTGATAACTGGAGGAATTTTCACTTTAGTCTTATTACAAAAAACTGCTGTAGGATTGGTAGCTCCGGCAACACTAATTTTCTACGGATTGGCTTGTGTAAATGCAAGTAAATATACACTCGGACATGTAAAATATTTAGGATATACCAATATCATTTTAGGACTTATATCTACACAATTTGTCGGATATGGTTTGTACTTTTGGGCTATTGGGTTTGGAGTTTTCCATATCATTTACGGAGGATTGATGTATATTCTTGTAGAACGAACAGCAAAATAATTGTGAGCATTATAAATAACATAAATAAAGCATTTGATCATCGAATTCGACTCGGCATTATGTCTGTGTTGATGGTGAATGAATTTGCCGATTTTAAAACATTGAAAGAATTACTTTCGGTGACTGATGGAAATTTGGCAAGTCATACCAAAGCCCTTGAAAAAGTGGAATATATTAAGGTGGAAAAACAGTTTATCGGGCGAAAACCCAATACGCGTTACAGCGCAACACCTTTAGGGAAAATTGAGTTTAAAAAACATATAGACGCTCTGGAACAGTTGATCCGAAAAAGCGAATAATTTACTAATAACAACACTTACTAGATACATAGTAACATACTCTAAATGAACACAAATCATATTAAAATAATTACGGTTCTTTATACCAATAATAGTGCTAGACTTTACTCCTAGCCATACATAAATATATTTTTTACCTAATTACTTTGAATTTCAAAGTACTTTTAATTATTAAAAAAAATGGAAACACATCAAACTGAAAAAAACAACAAAAAGCTGTGGACTTGGCTTAAAACCTCTATCACAGCAAAATTCTTTATGACTGGCGCATTGACCTTATTGCTTATGATTCCGCTTTCGCTGATTCAAGATTTAATTACGGAACGAGAAATACGACAGCAAGACGTAGTTAGTGAGTTGAATGACAAATGGGGAAATGAAATTCTTTTGTACGGTCCTATTTTAAAGGTTCCGTACAAGGTATATCATGAAACTGCGGTGTATGAAGAAGCTACACAGCAAACCGCAACCAAAAAATCAGCAACGACACGATATGCATATTTTTTTCCAAAAACACTTGATATTAATGCTGATGCTAAAACTACTTCTAAGAAGCGTAACAATTTTGAAACAACCGTATTTACGACAGATATTGTAACTACGGGAAGCTTTGAAACTCCTGACTTCTCTTTGAAATCTATTCCCAATGAGGATATTGTTTGGGAAAAAACTTCGCTGATAATTCAAACGACAAACTTAAAAGGCTTGAAGAGTGAAGTAAAACTTAGCATGAACGGAAATACATATAATTTTGAACCGTTACCTGCTGATCATTCACATATAGATACACTAGAAAGTTCTTTTCTGAGCTTGGAAGATTTGCCGACAACAACTACGCGTTCTTTTGATTTTAAATTGACATATAATGGTAGTAAAAGTATTCGTTTTATTCCCATTGGAAAGCTCACCAATGTGCAAATGACTTCTGATTGGAAACATCCAAAACATACAGGAAGTTTTATCACACAAAGCAAACGCACTACCGAAAACGGAGGATTTGAAGCCAATTGGAAATTACTGCACACCAATCGTTCTTTTTCACAACAGTACTTTAAAGTGCTTCCAAATTTAGATCAGTATGCGTTTGGAACTGATTTCATTATTCCGCTAGATGAATATCAACAAAGTGAACGCACGGCAAAATATGGATTTTTAGTGATTGGACTGACCTTTTTAGTCTTCTTCCTTATTCAAACATTAAGCAAAATTTCCATTCATCCATTTCAATATTTAATGATTGGATTGGCATTGGTGATGTTTTACACGTTGCTTATTTCTATCTCTGAACACAGTAGTTTCTTTAAAGCCTATCTCATTGCTGGAACCGCCGTCATTGTAATGATTACTTTATACTCAAAATCCATCTTGAAAAATTGGAAATTCCCTGTATTGATTGGCATCACTTTAACCGCATTGTATAGTTTCATTTTTGTAATTATTCAACTGGAAAATTATGCATTATTGGTTGGAAGCATTGGCTTGTTTATCATCCTAGGAATTGTGATGTACGTATCGCGAAAAATAGATTGGGGCTTTGATGTTACGGAGCCTGTGGTTGGGTAATTTACTTTGATTTTGTTGCTAGTTGCTGGATAAGTACTTCACTTTCTAAGTATTAAAAAAGGAGCAACTTTTAAACATATAAGCTTCGAACTGGTTGATTTGTCAATTTGATGATTTGGTGGCTTGTAGTTTTCAACAGGTTACCAAAAACTCATAACCCATAACAAATCTAGTTAGTTAGTTTGGTGAGAAAACGATTCCTGACTTTTGGAATTCGAGTGCTAAAAAGCTCAGGTTTCGTTTTCATCCTTAAGTTTTAATTCAATTTTAATTTGATTCACAAACACATGAATATTCCATTCGTATATAATTTATTAAAAGCTGCAAAAATCACTGCAATTCTCAGTTTTTTAGGTGGTACTTTTTTACTGATTGCCTATTTCTATAACCAAGGTTCCATTGCTATTTTAAATTTAGGAATTTACTATACGCTACTTGCGTTATTAATCAATAGTATTTTATTTTTCACACTTTATATTACGCTCATTCATAGTAAGGTAAAGCGAAAAAAAATCCTCAGATCATTGATTTTAATGATTATTAATGTTCCTATCGGCTTGTGTTATGTTGGTACTATAATTATGTATCATCTTCCTTAAACAGATATCATGAAAAAAATAATCGTTAGAATCAGTATTATTTTAGGACTCATTATTGCTTTGAAAGCTTGGTACAGTATGGCTTCTTTAGCAAGTTTACAATGGTTTCTGTATCCTATGATTCCTGTAATTGAGTTGTTTACCAATACTCCTTTTGAGTGGATTCCAGAAGTTGGTTTCAGCGCTTCATCAGGAATTATCATTGAAAAATCCTGTGCTGGCGGAAATTTCTTTATCATTTGCTTTGCATTTTTATGCTTCAGGTTGTGCAAATTTCAAAGAGTGCCTCATACGCTATTGCGCTTAGTTTTCTTAGGAATTTGGAGTTACCTCATCATGATTGTTGCCAATACTACGCGTATTATCAGTGCTATAAAACTTGCTGATTGGGAATGGACAAACGCCTTGATAGATCCAAAAACAGCACATTTAGTACTTGGAAGCATCTTATATATTTTCATCTTACTCCTTCTAAATCATTTTATTTCATCAAAATATGTTACCATTCAAACTACATAAATCTTACGGGTATTTTATTTCCTTAGTGCTGCTTCAATTATTCTTAGGCTGGCTTTTCTATACTGCTTTTAATTCTCCAAATGGAAACCTTTTCGATTTTACTGGAATTGCAATCTATTGGGGAACTTTTATTGTAGTTTCTTCGTTATTAATCCTGCTTGAAGTATTTGAACTTAGTAAAGCATGGATTCTTCCAGTTGCCATTATTATTTGCTATAGTACCTTTCTTTTTATACTGTATGAATCGTCCTTATTCATTCAAATACCACGAATGACAGCCTCTAGTGTGAATTATGAAATTATTCCGTTGTATTTGACAATTCCTGGAATGTTTCATGCATTGATTGATCTTATTTTTAAATATTTTAAACCTAAAGGATCCCGAATGGAAAATGCGCAAAATTTTGCATTATCTATTATCCTTCCACTACTTTTATATGTGCTTATTATGATCATTATTCCTTTATTTAAGGGAAATCGTAATAGCTATTTTAGGTTTGATACTTTTTTGATGAAAATTAGCATCTGCCTTGCAATTGCTACGTTTTTATTCTTCTTCTTTCGCTTTATTATAGGAAACCTCATTGGGAAAAATTTTAAACAATACAGCCCTTTGCTGGTATTGCTTTTTGGTTTTATTTTACCGTGCATCGGACTGGTCTTGAGTATTGATTTTGATTTTTTTGGTGACTTCAACTTCACAGGTATTCAAATTGCCATCTTAGTAAATGCGCTAGGTTTAGGATTGCTTTTAAATAAGAATACTGTCTGGAATTTGGTTGGTTTTTTGATGGCTTCTTTCGGATTGCCAATCGTGTGTTATTTCTTCATTGTTTTTTTACCATACATTCCATTGTCATTTATTGCATTAATTTTTGCAGGTGCAGGAATACTGATGTTGACACCAAGCGTATTGATGTTATTACAATATCATATAATGAAACGACAGTTTTCAGTTATTGCTAAAAAATATGGTAAAAGACAAATTTTGATATGGAGCTTTGTATGCTTCTCCATATTACCATTAAGTTTTTTAGGTTTTTGTATGGATCATCGAAGCTACCTCAACGAAGTGCTTGCTGAAACAGATCAATTTGATGCTTCTGATAGAAATTATAAAGATTATAATGTTGAAAAGTTAGACTACATTTTAAAAGAAATGAATACGGGACTACGTCGACGCTCTATTGGAAGTAGTGAGGATCGATTGCCTTTGTTGTCTATTTTTTACGATTCGTATGTATTTGGAAACTTGAAAATTTCCAGAAAAAAGCACCGTGAATTAAAAAGTCTATTTTTTGGAGAAAATACAGCTTCTTGGAATCGATATATTCCGCCTCAAAAAGCGAATTCTGCGTTAACGTATACCTTTGAAACGGAATACATTCCTGAAGATGATTTTTACAAAACACAGGTACATTTATCCATTACTAATCTGGACAATCGTGATATGCGCGAATTTCGCAGTGAGTTTAAGTTGCCGAAAGATGTTTTTATTACCGATTATTATTTAGATATAGAAGGCAGAAGAACGTATGGAATTTTAGCCGAAAAAAAAGCTGCCAACTGGATTTATGAGCAAATTACTACACGTCGTCGCGATCCAGGTATTTTACAATATTTGTACGATGATGTACTATCCTTAAAAATCTTTCCTTTTGGAAAACAAGAAACACGTACCTCAGGATTTACGTTGTATCACAGAACTCCCGTACATTTTTCTTTAAATGAAACACCTATCAATATTGAGGTAAAACCTTTGGTACAACAGGTAACTCAATTGAGTGAGAATTCATTCTATGTTCCATCTAGTATTAAGAAAGAATTGCCGAAAGTATCAAGACCTGTGGAATATTATTTTATAGTGGACAATACGGATAAAGGAGCGAAATTTAGAAAGCAATTTCAAGAAGATTTTAAAAGCTTAGCGAGCGATATTCAGAAAAAAGTAAAGGTATTGCATGTGGATGCAGATGTAAATTGGGGAACACCGACACGTCCGAAAGCAAGTGGATTTAATTATAAAAAAGCCTTAAAACAAATTCAATATTTGCATCGAGATCAAAAAAGTGTTCCGTATGTGATTGTGTATGCTCCTTATAAAAATAGACATAGTGGAAAGTATTTGTCTTTTGAGATCGATAAGGCATTTCCATACTATAATTTGGTGGAATGTTCGCATTGGAAGAAGGAATTGCCAGAGACGATAGATTTGTTAGAATTTTCCAGAAATGAACAATCGTATTTTATCCGCGATAACAATCAGCCTTCTTTAATTAGCTTGGACGAAACTGCAACCTTAGATCATGATTTTTCAGGAAATCCATATTTGAATGCACTTCAATTGCGACTGTTTCACGATTTGAATGACTTGAATCCGAAACGCAAAAAAGAACATTGGTTGCATGCTTTACGCGAAAGTTTTTCTCAAAACATTCTTTCTCATAGTACTACGTTTATTTCGTTAGAAAATAGAGATCAGGAAGAACGTTTGCGCCAAAAGCAAGAAGCTATTATGAAAGCTAATTATACAGAAAACATGGCTAAAGAATCACGTCGTATGAGCGAACCTTATTTTTGGGTATTGCTTTTATTTTTGGGTATTGTAATGCTAAGACAGTATCGTTCACAAATCAAAAAACACACATCAATATGAAGTCGAAACCTTTAGAGTTAACACAATTTTTATTGCTCAATAGTTTATTTTGCTTGGCGCTGTATGTGCTGCGTATTTCTATCACTGGAAGCATATATTATGGTTTTTTGATTTGGAACCTATTTTTAGCCTATATTCCATACTTTATTTCTTTTGGAATATCTAAAACTCATTGGTTAAAAAGACAATCTTTAGTATTGATTGCTGTATTGGGAGTTTGGCTTTTGTTTTTACCCAATGCTCCATATTTAATTACCGATTTGATGCACTTGCAATACACAACAGTATCAAAACAATCATGGATTGATCCTTTTATGTTATTTGTATTTGCTTGGAATGGATTGTTTGTTGGGTTGTTATCTATGTATCATTTCTATGTAATTATATCCGAAAAGTGGAATCGAAAGCTTGCAAAACGTTTTATGTTTTTCATTGCTTTTTTATGTGGCTTTGGAATTTACTTGGGAAGATATTTACGTTGGAATTCGTGGGAGTTTTTTAGTGATCCTTTTAATTTACTTGCAGATTGCTTGTATAGTATTTACAGTCCTGTAGCTAGAGTGAAATCCTTAGGAATTACTGTAGGATTTGGTATTTTTCTATCTATTTTATTTTTACAAATAGTTTCATTTTTTAGTACAAAAAAAAATTCTCGGAACTGCGATACTCTTTAATTTAAAATTTGATTTTTAGTTGCAATCATCTGACTCAAAAGATAATTACTTAATCAAATTAATTACAAAGTTGACAAATAAATTTACCATCTATGTTAATTTGCTTTTACATTTAATAGAATTCTTCCATTTGTAGAAATCACATATATTGGAATATATGTTGCCAAAAAAATATCCAAGAACATTTAAAAAATATGTAACGTAGTAAACGAAACCTGAAGTAGTTATGATCGATGGCGTACTCAGAATCTGTTTAAATACGGTTTATTTAATAAATTAATTGAACAAACCTATAAAACACTAAAAAACATTAGAGTTCCAAAAGAATTGTAAAAAAATTAGAGCGTTCTATTTATTTTATCGTCAAATGTAGAATTGGAAAGATTATGAAGGCTTCGAAAGAAATTTCACAGTAATGGCTAATCGTTTTTCTTGAGTTTTCCATTGACGAACGTGTTCTTTTTTAACAATTTTCCTGCTTCATCATAACTTAACCATTCACCAATCCGAATTCCATTTTCGTAACTCCCAGTAAGTTGTATTTTCCCATTTGAATGATAAAATTTCCATAAACCATACTCTTTTCCATTTTTGTATTTTCCTTTAGCTTTTAGCTTTTCGTTTTCATGATATGCTGTCCACTCACCTGAAGGAATTCCTTTACTAAAATTTCCAATGCTCATCAACTTCCCACTCTCATAATATTTTTCCCATCTTCCCTGTAGTTTTCCATTTTCGTAATTCTCAATTCGATCTAACTGCCCTTTTTTAAGATAGTATTTCCATTTCCCTATTTGAGTTCCGTTTTTAAATTTCCCAATTTCATTTAACTTGCCATTCGAGTAATACTTTTCATAGTCACCATTTATCCTTCCTTTTTCGTAATTTTCTATTCTTAATAATTGTCCACTTTCGTAGTAGTATTTCCATTTCCCTGTTTGAAGTCTATTTTCGTAATTCCCTTTTGCAGATATTTGTCCATTTAACCAATATCTTTTCCATTCACCTGTTCGGTAACCTCTGTCAAGTTTTCCTGATTCGTATAATTTTCCTTGGGCATTGTAATATTCCCAATTACCATTTGCTGTTCCATAATTATAATTTCCTTTGGATTCTAATTTTCCATTTTCACGATAAAATCGCCATTCGCCTATTTCTATTCCTTTGTCATAGCTTCCTGAAGCCTTTAATTTTCCATTTTCATAATATTTTTTCCATGGGCCTGTTCGAAATCCTTTATCCAATTTTCCTGATGCTTTCAAATTACCATTTTCATGATAAAATTTTGAAATTTCTTGGGCTTGTGAAAATGCTATAAATAACATTCCAATAATCAATAATGATAAATTTTTATTCATGATTTGATATGTTTTTATGTTTAACAACGGTAATATATCTCAAAACTAACTAATTATGTTTCTAATTTACATCAAATTTTAAAATAAAACAGCTGTTTTATACTTCTTGATTCCTATTGAAATAACGATTTTGACTCGCTGATATTTCAATTTTCAACTCAATAAAACTATTTAGGCTTAAAAATTGCTCAAAAAGTATTTTCAAATCCTTTATTGAAGTTTTAAAAATATTCATAATTCTTTTAAGAAAGAAAATAAAAGCTATCAATCCAAATTCAACAAAAACTGATACAATTATTCTTTTGATAAAATAGAATCAAATCGCCATTCTCCTTTGATGATTCCGAAAGAATATTTTGCAATAACTTGTCTTTTTTCGGGTGACTTCAATGGCCTATGTCAGTTTTGCATTTGCGTCAATCGAACTGACATCGTTCTGATGAACTAGTTCTGAGTACATATGTTGACACCAAGAAAGTTTGGCTTCCATTTCTCTAATTTTTTAATTTGAGAAACTATTATCAATTCATTAAGCATGTATGTGAACTCAATTTTAATTATTTTGGGTATTGCTTTTCTCTTTAGGTATCGTAATGCTAGATCAGTATCGTTTACGCATCAAAAAACAAACATCAATATGAAGTCTAAACCTTTAGAGTTAACAAAATTTTATTGCTCAATAGTCTATTTTGCTTTGCGCTGTATATGCTACACATTTCCATCACGAGAAGTTTACATTATGTTTTTTTGATTTAGAACTTATTTTTAGCCTATATTCCATGCTTTTTTCTTTGGGAATATCTAAAATACCCATTGGTTTAAAAACAGTCTTTTGTACTGATTGCCGTATTGGTAATTTGGCTTTTATTTTTGCCCAATGCTCCATATCTCATTACTAATTTAATGCACTTGCCATACACAAAAGTATCAAAACAATCATGGATTGATCGTTATTATCATCGTCTGGACTTAAATGTTTTAGTACTACATCTACTTGTCAATTGTGTGGCGTCCCATCTTCGCGAGTATAATTTCCAGCAAAAGATACTTCTGTTCCATTACTTAGGTTTACCATTGTTGCTTCTCCAGATGTAATTGTTGCAGCGACTTCTTCTAGCAACATGATTTCCATACGGTTTACATCCGTAGTAGATGGTGCTAGGGCTCTGGAACCTTTGATATATCACATTTTTTCAGCAGTGATATACGCAAATTTTTCAAATACTTCTGAACTTGATGCGGTAAACGTACCAAATAGATCAGTGGTTGTTACAGTAGTTCCAATACGAATGGTTACTCCTTGAAGTGGATTGTTATTTTCATCAACGACACGCCCTAAAAAACGTGCTGTTACGGATGAGCCAAAATTTTCTTCAAAGTTGATAGGGGTTAGGCGTTGCTCTTCTTCTGCAACTTGCTGTAGAATTACATTGTCATCATTTTTACAAGAAAACATACACAACAATAGCAAACAGCATAGAAATACTACTGGTTTTTTCATCGGTTTTTGATTAGTTTATTTAAAAAGAAAACAACTAAACTTGATATTGTCTACCGATTAGTATTTATTCTCTTATAGTTCAAAGCAACATAGGCATTTTCCAGAAGTATATTATGTATAAAAAAACTGTCTAAAATATTTTCAGACAGCTTTTACTTTATTTTAATGTTGTTTCATTACCTACATATGCTTGTATAATATGAACTAATGGTTTGATTGTCTTTGTTATTAGAACAACCAAACCGATAAAACTTCGACAAATTACTTTTGTATCGTTTTTATTTTCCGTCTACGTAGTCTTGTAAATATGCATAGCGATCGGTTAGTTTTCCATCGCTTGTTGTCATTTTTGCTCTTGCCAATACTCCATCTTTATCTCCATTATAAAATGCAGGGATTACATGCTGTAAGAACATATCTCCAAAACCTTCACTAGCATCTTTTGGCAATTCACATGGTAAATTATCCACGGCCATTATTGTAATTGCATTTGGAGCATCAAACGCAACTTCTGATTCTGATTGTGGATCGTATCCATAGAATGGATCTGCAATTGTAGAAGGACGAATGGTACTTGCTACTGGACCGTCAATATCACAAGAAATATCGGCTACTACATTGATTTTAAAGTCAGGATGTTTGGCATCTTCTCGAGTAAATAAGAACGGAGCTCCATCACCATAAAAATGTCCTGCAATAAAGAAATCTGTTACCTCAGCATAAGGCATAAAGTTACTCTTGTAATCTCTAGGATCTTTATAAAATTCGTATTTATCACCAACTTTTCCGTCAATACGTACGTTGTATTCCATTACATCTATCATACAATATACAGGTTCTGAAAATTCAGTAGTTAAATACGTAGCGTCTGTAACTTCTTTGATTCCTAAGTGATCTAATATTTCTTTGGCTCCATAGGCAACTTTTCCAGTTCCTGAGAGTACAATTTTTATATTTGGAATCGTTATTTTGTCTAATTCTCTTTTTACTTCATCTAAATCGGCAAGTGTTTCTACTTTTGGCAGATTGAACAATTCGTCACGTAGTCCTAAAGCACGGAATCCATTATATGCACCTACTAATCCAGCATAACGTCCAAATCCAATAAGGCGCCCTCCATTTTCTTTTGTAATTACCTCATGATCATACATTTCAATGTTTTTAGCCAGCATTGCTTGCAATAGTTTGCGATTGTACGGTTGTTTTTTAATAGTATGTGAAAAGTAAAAGTATTTTTTATTGGGTATCAAATGATCGATAGGTACTTCTTTTACTCCAATCATCACATCACAATCAGCTATATCATCAGTTACTTCAAATCCTTTTTCATCGTAAGCTTTATCAGCAAACACACGAATGTCAGAAGATTCTACTTTAAATGTTGCTTCTGGAAATTGTCTTTTGGCTTCTGCAAGTTTCTCTGGTGAGAATACAACACGTCTGTCTGGTGGATTTTTACGTTCTTTGATGATAGCGAATTTCATAGGCGTTTTTCTTTTAATAATCAGTAATATTGACCACTGACACGATTTAGTTTGGTATATTTTTTGTTCTAAAATAGTAGTATTTGGAACAAAAAACACAAAACTATTAAAAATTGTGTTATTTTTGCTGTCCTTTTACGATTTAAAAAGTAAAAGTTCTTAAACATTTTGGGGTCGACTGGTTTTGACAGCGAGTCGAATTGAAGTGTAAGCACGTCGAGCGCTGAGACATAGCTCGTAAATCTCATATTTCACACTTTTTAAATGGCGAAAATAACTACGCTTTAGCTGCCTAATCCGAATTATAGTAAGATAAGCCACGTTTCCATGAGATGGAAAAGCTGAATATCTCCCAGTAGCCCTTGTTGATGGCGACCGATTTTGAGATACCATAAAAGTCAACATCGAAACTGTATAGCTTCGCTACAGTTTTTACAATTAAGAAGCTAAGCTAGTAGTGGGCGGTTTTTGGTCAGCTATTAGTCGAAAATAAAACAAGAACTAAGCGTGTAGAAAGCATTTGAATTGCTTGTTTGGACCCGAGTTCGATTCTCGGCGACTCCACTTCGAGAGAATTATCATAGAAATTATGGTAATTCTCTTTTTTATTTCCGATCAAATCCTTTGATATACTTAAGATTGTTAAAAATATAGAATTGATTCGAAAAGTTCGAAATTGATGATTTTTAAAGTCATACTCAATTCCTTCCGGAAACAACATATATTGAATTGCTCTTTTTACTTCAACATTGCCTAAAGCAGATAATGATAGTAGATTGAGTGCAAATTCCAATGCTAGTATTGAATCTGCAATGTATTTGCAAAAAACCTACAAAAAATGATTTAGCTATATTCTAAATTACTTTCCTCATACATTTTTTGCTTCTATTCACGACTATATTTATATTTGAGAAAAAGCTTTTCATGCGCATTTTTCAAATATTTTTCCTCCTTATTTTTTTAGTGTTGAATTCTTGTTCAAAAACTACAAAAGAAACACACAAATACACCAATGCACTTGTCAATGAATCGAGCCCGTATTTGTTACAACATTCGCACAATCCTGTAGATTGGCAACCTTGGAGTGAGGAAATTCTAGCGAAAGCTGAAAAAGAACATAAACTTATCTTATTCTCTATTGGCTATGCTTCTTGCCATTGGTGCCATGTCATGGAAAAAGAAACCTTCAAAGATGAAACGGTCGCCAAATTCATGAACGAAAACTTTATCAATGTAAAAGTAGATCGTGAAGAACATCCTGATATTGACAAAACCTATATTAAAGCAGTGCAATTAATGACCGGAAATGCAGGCTGGCCATTAAACTGCATTACGCTTCCTAATGGCGAACCTGTTTGGGGCGGAACGTATTTTACCAAAGAAAACTGGATGAATTCTTTGAAACAAATTGTCAAAATTCACAAAGAAAATCCTGAAAAAACAGCCGAATTCGCTAAAGCACAAGTGCAACGCATAAACGCATTGCAAACTTTTGCTTCTGATACAGATGTAAATCTTTCAAAAATTTCTACTGATAGTATTATCAATACTTGGAAAAAACATTTTGATATGGATGCTGGCGGATTGAAAGAAAACGAAAAATTCCCAAGACCGAGCAATTACAATTTTCTACTTCGATATACAACTATTAAGAAAAGTGAAGCGCTAATGTTTCATGTGAATAAAACACTTAAAAATATTGCTAATCGTGGACTAGCGGATCATTTAGAAGGCGGATTTGCACGTTATACCACAGATAAAGATTGGAACATTCCGCATTTTGAAAAAATGCTGTACGACAATGCGCAATTGATTTCTTTGTTTTCATCTGCGTATCAAATTCACAAAAATGAAACTTATAAAAATGCAGTATACCAAACACTCAATTTTGTTGAAAAACAACTAACTCGCAAAGATCATTTATTATATGCGTCATTAAATGCAGATAGTAGAAATGAAAAAGGTGAAATGGAAGAAGGTGCATATTATGTTTGGGAGAAAGAAGAATTAAAAGAATTGATCAAAGAAGATTTTGCATTGTTTGCTGATTATTTCGGAATTGATCAAACTCAAACTACTGAAGAAGGAAAACATGTATTAATTAAGAAACATGTAGATGCTGATTTTATTAAGAAATATGAGTTATCGCTTTCAGAATTACATGAAAAAGTAACGCAATGGAAAACGATTCTTTTAAAAGAAAGAAAACATAGAGTAGCTCCTGAAACAGATACCAAAGTGATTACTTCTTGGAATGCTTTGATGTTAAAAGCCTATGTAGATGCATACAAGGTTTTTGGAGATGAAAATCTTAAAACAAAAGCTATTCATACAGCAAATTCAATCAAAAAGAAGTTAGTCAAAAATGATTGGAACTTGCTTCGAAGCTTAGAAAATGAAAATCTAAAAGGATACTTAGAAGATTATGCGTACTTAATAGATGCGTATCTGGCGGTATACCAAATTACATTTGATGAACAATGGCTACACCATGCGAAGTCATTAACCGAATATACACTTGCTCATTTTTACGATTCTGAAAAGGAACTTTTTGCTTTTTCAGAAACTTCAGACACAGCATTAAACTTTAAGGAAATTGATGTAGAAGATGGTGTCATGCCTTCTGGAAACGCTGTCATGAGTCATAATTTATTTCAACTAGGACATTATTTTGGAAACGAAGATTTCTTATCGAAAAGTAAAAAAATGTTACAACGTGTATTGCCCGATGCGATTGCGTATCCATATTTATATGCCAACTGGTTACAATTATACTTGAATATATCAAAACCCTATTACGAAGTTGTTATAAATGGGAAAGACGCCATTGCGAAAGCTAAAGAATTACATCAAAACTTTTTGCCTAATATTATTCTTTGCGGAAGTACAACAGAAAGTACATTGCCGTTGCTTCAAAATCGTTTTTATGAAGACAAAACTTTGATTTATGTATGTGTAAATAGAGCTTGTAAATTACCCACAGAAAGCGTTTCGAAAGCAATTTCTTTGATGAAAAACTAACGGACTTATTAATGAATCCTCCAAAATTTATACTACCCGTTATCGTCTTATCTCAGTTCTTTTGTACCTCATTATGGTTTGCAGGAAATGGTGTTATGCATGAATTGAAACTACATTTTTTATTGCAAGAAAGTGCGCTAGGACAACTAACTTCCATACTTCAATTTGGCTTTATTACAGGAACACTCATTTTTGCCATTTTATCAGTGGCAGATCGTTTTTCGCCCTCCAAAGTTTTCTTTATGTGTGCATTGTTTGGTGCGCTGTTCAACATATTACTTATTTGGGAAGGAAACAACTATGTAAGTATTCTTGTATTTCGCTTTTTTACAGGTTTTTTCTTAGCAGGAATTTACCCAGTGGGAATGAAAATAGCTGCTGATTATTATGAGAAAGGTCTTGGAAAATCACTTGGTTTCTTAGTAGGTGCTTTGGTCATTGGAACTGCTTTTCCACATTTACTCAAAGAAATTAAAGGAAATCTTTCTTGGGAATTTGTATTGATTGCTACTTCTTCTTTAGCTACTTTAGGAGGAATTTTAATGCTTTGTTTTGTTCCAAATGGTCCGTTTAGAAAGCCTTCACAAAAGATAAATCTTGCTGCGATTCCTACTATTTTTAAACAACAAAATTTTAGAACAGCTGCTTTTGGTTATTTTGGACACATGTGGGAGTTGTATGCGTTCTGGGCATTTGTTCCACTAATGCTTCAAATGTTCGGTAAATTACATCCTGAAGCTTCGTTTAATGTTCCCATATTGTCATTCGCAATTATAGGAATTGGTGGCTTTGCCTGTGTATTTAGCGGTTATATTGCACAAAAAATAGGCGTAAAACGAGTCGCTTTTATAGCCTTGTTATTGTCTTGTATCTGCTGTTTGATTTCTCCGATACTATTTATGGTCAATTCTCCTAGTGTATTTATTTTCTTTTTACTTTTTTGGGGAATGGTCGTCATTGCAGATTCGCCACTTTTTTCAACCTTAGTTGCCAAAAACGCTCCTGTAGAGCTAAAAGGCACAGCATTGACTATTGTCAACTGTATTGGTTACTTTATCTCCATTATCAGCATTCTACTGATTGATACCTTAAGAACAACTACAAACTCAGCAACAATCTTTGTAATGTTAGTTTTAGGACCAATACTAGGTTTACTAGCACTTTCAAAAAACAAAAAACTAAAGTAGTTTACTTTGTAGCATTCTTAACTGCACGTCTTTCTGCTAAAACAGCTTCAATCTCTTTCATCTTTTTAGATGTTAATGGATAAAACCATAAAGCAATTACTCCTACAAGGACAAATACAGCTGGTACAATACTCATGTTTAGCTTGATTCCTTCTAACATTTCTGAAGTTTTCACTGCTGCTTCTCCATCGTAATTATACCAATTTAGAATCATTAATGTGAGGAATCCTGCCATTCCACCTCCAAATTTCATCGCAAAAGTTCCCGCAGAAAATACCAATCCTGTTGCACGACGTCCGTTTTTGTATTCTGAGTAATCTGCAGCATCGCCCAACATGGCAAAGAATAATACAGGCATCAAACCTGCTCCAAATTCAGAGATAATTCCCAAAATAAACATTGTCCCAACCTGATTTGGTTCTAGCCAATACATAGCGCCTGCTGTAACTGCAGAAAACAAAATACTCAAAATAAACAGCTTTACTTTTCCAAATTTTTGTGTTAATGCGGGAGCAAATATGGTAGAGATCATTGAGATAACGAGTAATGATAATAAATACAATCCTGCCAAGCCATTTTTTCCTCCCCAAGCAGTCAGACTTCCAAATAAATTTCCTTCATCATTTACATAATGTGAAAAATAATACATGGTCGCACTTTGCTTAATCACATTATAGGTTACAAATACAAAACCGATAAATAATAAAATAAACCATGCTTTGTTTTTTATCAAGTCTTTATAATCTTCCTTTATATCGTTTGTTACTACGGCTGGTACACGTTCGCGTGTTGTATAAAATGTAATTAATGAAAATCCCGCTAAAATAAAAGCCAATACATACATCGTATATTGATAGCCTAAATTTTCATTGCCATTTCCTAAATAATCTACCAAAGCAATAACACCAATCGTCGCAATAACTCCACCAAAATATGCACCAAAGAAACGGTAGGAAGAAAGTTCAGTACGTTCTTTTACATCACTTGTCATAACGCCCATTAACGCTGAGTATGGAACATTATTAGCGGTATATGTGAGTGTATAAAATATAGAAGTTCCATACGCCCAAATAATCTTTCCTGTCAAACCTAAATCGGGTGTTGTAAATTGCAATACGAGTGCAACTCCAAACGGCAAGGCTGTCCATAATAACCACGGGCGAAACTTTCCATATTTACTTTTGGTACGATCTGCAATGTTCCCCATAATCAAATCCGTCACACCATCACCCAAACGAATTACAAATAAAAGTGTTGCAGCTACGGCCGCTTCTAAACCAAAAACATCTGTATAGAAAATAGGTAAAAAAGGACCAATTGTTCGCCATGCAATATTTGCTGCCGTATCACCTAATGCGTATCCTATTTTTTCTTTAACGGTTAATTTAGTTTGTGTTGACATATAAAGTCTTTTTATTTTTTATAATATGATTGATAATATGGTCACTAGTATAAAACTTGTTAAAGCTAAAATTGTGGTCATCACTGTCCAGCTTTGAAAGGTTTGTTTTTCGGTAATTCCCAAATATTTACTCACCAACCAAAATCCACTATCATTTACATGTGACATGATCGAAGCGCCAGAGGCGATTGCAATTACAAGTAAAGCCTTATCAATAGCAGTAATATCAACTTGTGCCATAACTAATGGTGCTGTGATTCCTGCTGCGGTAATCATGGCTACTGTTGCCGAGCCTTGTAAAATTCTAACCAATACTGCAATAAAAAACCCGAAGATAATAATTGGAATGCCCATTTCTGCAAAATATACGGCTAACATTTTACCTGTTTCAGTAGCCACAAGCATTTGCTTAAAAACACCTCCTGCTCCAGTTAGTAAAATAATAATTCCTGTGGGTCCCATAGAAGCAGACGTAATATCAAGTAGTTTTTTCTTCGTCACTTTTCGTCGAATTCCCAATACATACCAAGCAATTAAATTTGCAATAATTAGTGCTACAATTGGATTTCCAATCAAACCAATCCATTCTTTTACATCTTCCGAAATAAGATCATTACTAACCAAAGGACTGTTGATAACAGTATTGCACACAATCAAAAAAATTGGAATTCCAATAATTGCTAGAATTAATCCAATTGCAGGATAATCGTGATTCTTTATGGTTTCTGTTGTTGTTTCTGGTGCATCTACGTGTATTTTTTGCGCAATGTATTTGGCAAATATTGGTCCACAAACTACAGCTGTTGGAACTCCCACAATAAATCCAAACAAAATTACCCAGCCTAAATCTGCTCCTAAAATATCTGAAACAGCAATGGGTCCTGGTGTTGGTGGAATAAACGAATGTGTAATGGCCAATCCTGCTAAAAGCGGAATTGCATACAGTAATAATGATTTTTTTGTACTGCGTTGAAGCGAATAAATAATTGGCACTAAAATGATAAAGGCTACATCAAAAAACACAGGAATTGCTACTAAAAATCCAGTAATCATGAGTGCCCAAGAGGCTTGTTTTTCTCCAAACTTTTTTAGCATAAATCTGGCCAAGGCTTCTGCTCCTCCAGAATATTCAAGAATGGAACCAAATATAGCGCCCAAACCTATAACTAAGGCTACAAAACCAAGCGTATCTGCCATTCCCATTTTTATGGTAGTGATGATTGCCATTGGTGATATTCCCACGAGAATTCCAACTGTAATGCTAGCAATCAATAACGCAATAAAAGCTTGTATCTTGAATCGTAATATAAGCACTAATAATACGGCAATTCCTCCTAAAACGGATAGCAATACTGGAATGTCAAGTATTATATTTTCTTTGGCTAATTCCATCATAGTGTTTTCCAGTTATAGTGAAACTTTTGTCCTGAAGCATCGCCTACTTTTTGAAAAGTATGCGCTCCAAAGAAATCGCGTTGTGCCTGTATCATATTGGCAGATGTACGTTCGGTAGTCATCATAATCCAATACGAATAGGCTTCAGAAATGCATGGAACATTCAAACGATGATCCAACGCATACTTCAAGAGTTCTTTAGTTTTTGTTTCTTGTTGCGCCAGTTTTTGTGTGATTGTGATTGCATCTAATAACGAATCGTGTTGCTTAAAAACTTCTATACTTTGTTGTAAAAGTGCTGATTTGATGATACAGCCATTGGACCAAATTCTACAGATATCAGCAAAATCTAATTGCCATTCGTAGTGTTCCGAAGCTGCTTTTAATAAATCAAATCCTTGATGTAAGTTGAGCATTCTGGCAAAACAGTAAGCTTCTTTTAGTGTTTCCTCATCTACAGCATCAATTGTATCTTTAGTTGTACTGATGGCTAGTTGTTGTCTTTTTTGTTTAAAGGATGATATGTATCGTGCATATACAGCAGCTGTTTTAATTGTTGTTGGAATTCCTAATTCTAACGCAGTCTTGCTAGACCAAGAACCTGTTCCTTTGTTTCCTGCTTTGTCCAAAATAGTATCAAGCACATATTCACCACTATCTTTTGTATTTAGAATTTGCGCTGTAATTTCCAATAAGTAACTCGACAATTCTGTTTGATTCCACTTGTTGAATATCGCAGTAATTTCTTCATACGTTTTGCTTCTGGATAAAATTTCATAGAATTCTGCCAACAATTGCATATCTCCATATTCGATACCATTGTGTACCATTTTTACAAAATGCCCTGCGCCTTGCGCTCCAATATAGCCACAGCACGGATTTCCATTGGCATCTTTTGCTGCAATTGTTTCCAACACATTGGCTACCCTTTTATAGCTTTCACGATCGCCTCCAGGCATTAGTGACGGACCTTTTAAAGCGCCTTCTTCTCCTCCTGAAATTCCAACTCCTAAAAAGTGTATGTTTTTAGTCTGTAAGAAAGAAATTCTTCTATTTGTATCTTCATAATGAGAGTTTCCGCCATCTAAAATGATATCTTCTGCTGAGAGATATGGAAGTAAAGCATGAATGACATGATCTACTGGATTTCCTGCATTGACAATCAATAAAATTTTGCGAGGCGTTTCTAAGGCTTTGACAAATTCACGCATTTTTGAGAACCCTTGTACTTTCTTATCTGCATGTGCTTCCGCAAATTGTCCAGCGACATTAACTTCATGTTGTGTTTCTCTATTGAAGACAGCAACAGAAATATCATGATTCAAAGCATTGATCGCAATACTTTTTCCCATGACGCCTAACCCTACGATTCCAAAAGAAGCTTTCATGATGGTTGTGCTGTTTTGTTTAGTATTTGTGTTACTATTTTTATTGGTGAATTATTGATTGACAAATGTATTCCGTAAGTTGGTTCTTCCAAAGTATCAAACTGCGATTGCAATAAATTGACATCCATAAAGTGTTGTACGCGTTGCTGCATGCGTTTTTGAATCAATTCATAATCACCTTTTAGGTAAATCCATTGTAGACTTTCGATGTCTTTTGACAACATTGTTCTGTAAGTTTCTTTTAATGCTGAACACGCCAATACTGCTCCTGTTGTTTGGGATTTTTGTTGAAGTTCTCTATTCAAATTTTCTAGCCAAGGTTTTCTATCAATATCCGTTAATGCAATACCATTTGTCATCTTTTGTATGTTTTCTTTAGGATGAAACGCATCTGCATCTACAAATGGAATTCCTGCTTTGGAAGCAAGTAGTTTTCCAACAGTGGTTTTTCCGCAACCGCTTACACCCATGATGACAAATAGTTTATTCATAGCTGAATTTTGCGCTTATTCCTACTGCTGAATTTTGACCAATCCACACCTTGAACTCTCCTTTTTCTACATTCAGTTTTTCTTGATTGTCATAGTATTTTAAATCGTCTAATGACAATGTAAATGTGACCTCTTTTTGCTCATTTGGCTCAAGTGTTACTTTTTGGTATCCTTTTAATTCTCTTACAGGTCTGGTAATCCGTCCAACTACATCTTGCACATACAGTTGCACAATATCTGTTCCTTTTCGCTCTCCTACATTTGTCACTATTACTTTTACCATAATATCATTATTTTTAGTAATTGTACTGCTTGATACAGCCGTTTTACTGTATACAAATTTGGTATATCCCAAACCGTAGCCAAACGGATATTGTGGTAAGTATCCAACATCTAAATAGTGTGTTGTATTCCCTAAAGAACTTTGCCATGCGCCAATTGGAATGCTGTCCATTTGCACAAATTCTTCTGGAATTACAGGTCTTCCTGTGTTTTTATGATTATAGAATAGTGGCAATTGCCCAGCTACTTTTGGCCATGTTACGGGCAATCTTCCTTTGGGTTCTGCAATACCAAAAATCATATCGTGAATGGCTGGTCCTCCCATGGTTCCGGGATGCCATGTCATTAAAACAGCATCTACATCCTTTAAAATATTTCCCAGCGTAATTGGTCTTCCTGCCATGATGATTAACACAATTGGCTTTCCAGTTTTTGCCAATTCTTTGATCAGTTGTTCTTGTGCTCCAGGCAGATTGATATTTGCTCTGCTGTGTGCCTCTCCAGAGAGAATGGCTTCTTCTCCTCCAATAAATACAATCACATCTGAGTTTTTGGCAGCGGCAACAGCTTTTGAAAAATCTTTAGTAGATTTGTCTCTACTATATGATAAACCTTCTACAAAGTTGTAGTTTACATTATTGCTTTGAAATGCGTTGATTGGTGTTTTGGTATATGTTCCATCACCATCAAACGTCCATGTACCGAGTTGCTCTCTTGGTTTGTCTGCCAAAGGTCCTATAACCGCAATTTTCTTTCTTGTAGTTATTGGCAATACATTGTTTTTATTTTTTAATAATACAGAACTTTCAATAGCAGCTTCTTTTGCCATTTGTAAATGCGTATCTGCATATAAATTATCGCTTTTGTCTACACGATACGGTTTTTCAAACAAACCCATTCTTAGTTTCACTCGTAAAATATCGGCAACTAGACTATTGATTTGTGTTTCCGTTATTTTTCCTTCTTTTAATAAATTTTTGGTATACTTTTCAAAGGCTTTACTGGTCATTTCCATGTTTAATCCTGCGTTTAAAGAAAGTTCTGCAGCATGTTTTAAGTCAGTTGCGAATCCGTGTGGAATCATTTCTTCAACAGATTCCCAATCAGATACTACAAAACCATCGAAACCAAATTCTTCACGCAATACTGTTGTTAACATTCTTCGATCTCCTGAAGCAGGAATTCCGTTCATTTCATTAAAAGAAGTCATTAATGTCTGCGAACCTGCATCTACTGCAGATTTGAATGGTGGTAAGTAAATATTGTGTAATTGTGCATCACTAATGATTGCTGTATTGTAATCGCGTCCTCCGATAGCAGCTCCATATCCAATGAAGTGCTTTGCACAGGCAATCATACTGGTAGGATCGTTTAAACTATCTCCTTGAAAACCTTCTACATAGGCTTTTGTTAGGTTGGAAGCTAAAAATGGATCTTCTCCTGGCGATTCTGCAATTCGTCCCCAACGACTGTCTCTAGCAATGTCTAACATTGGTGCAAACGTCCAACGTATTCCAAAAGAAGAAGCTTCTATGGCTGCTACTCGAGATGAGTTTTTGGCAACTTGTGCATCCCAACTTGCTGCCATTCCTAACGGAATTGGAAATATGGTTTTGTATCCATGAATTACATCGCGAGCAAAGATTAATGGAATTTTGTTTGGACTTTCTTCTACGGCAATACGCTGTAGTTCGTCTACATGTTCCGTGTTGGTAACATTTAAAAAAGCGCCAATTTTTCCATCGCGAACGGCTTGTTTTAAAGAATCTGGCAATTGCCCTTTTACCCTACTTGATGTTCCACGTAAGTTTAGTTGTCCAATTTTTTCATCTAGTGTCATTTTAGAAAGTAGTTCTGACACCTCCGTTTCAAGCTCATTTGTTGGCTGTTGATCTTTTTTACAAGCCATTAGTACACATACAAGCATACAGATGAATACATATATTTTTTTCATGCTTGTGTTGTGTTTATTCTTCATCTTTTGGAATTGTATTTATGACTGGCTTTTTAAAAAAAGCACTGTGTACACCTTTAGTTTTTAATTTTATCTTGAATAATGAACCTGCCATAGGATATTGTTTTTTTTCGGCATCGGTCATGTCTAAACTCGCTGTAGTGATGTAGAGAATGTCCAAGTCTTCCCCTCCAAACGCACAAGAAGTTACATTGTGTGCTGGTACTTTTATTTTTTGGATGAGTTTTCCTGTTTGCGGGTTGTAGTTAGCAATACAGTTTCCATTCCATAAACCAACCCAAAGCATATCGTTTTCATCTATTGCCATTCCATCCGGAAAACCTTCTTCTTTTGGAATAGTAACCACCACTCTTTCATTAGAAATCGTGTTGGTTGTTTCATCAAAATCATAAGCTCTGATATTTGTTGTTGGCGTGTCAATATAGTACATCGTTTTATTGTCTTTAGACCAAACAATTCCATTAGAAATGGTAATATTTCCAAGCATTTTATCCGTTTTTCCACTCGCGTCAACTTTGTATAAACCTCCTCCAGGATTTGTTTGAGAGTAATCCATAGAACCTATCCACAAGTTTCCATTTGGATCACATTTTCCATCGTTTAATCGTGTTCCTTTATTTTCTGCTTCTACATCCGTTAGTTTTGTAATGTCTTCTGTTGTTATATCTACCACATATACTCCATCATTCAACGCCACAATGACTTTGTTTTCTTCTTCAGAAGGCACGACAGTCCCTATTGGAGCTGGCATTTTTATTTCCTTATCGGTTTTGTCTTTAGGAGAATATATATGCAATGATTCTCCAATAATATCTATCCAATACAAGACATCATTTTTATAATCCCAAAAAGCACCTTCGCCTAGTTTGGCTGGTATTTTGTATTCTAATTCTGCGATGAGTTCTTTGGTTGGTGTAGTGTCATTTGTTTTGCAACTCATGAGTGCGATGAGCAGCACAAATAAAGTTATTTTTTTCATATACATGTTAGGTGTAAAAATGTGTTTTGTGTACTCCTTTTAGTAGTACTTCAACATATGTATTTTAGTTATTATGTTTGATAAATTGTATAAAGTCATTATTCTTTATTGAAAGAATGTATGATTGATTTCCGATGGTTATTTGTTGTAAATCTTTCACATCTCCTGTGGTATAAAATCCACTTTGTGTAACTGGCATTGGTTGAAAATTTCCTTTTCCATCTCCTTTTAAGAATGCTCCATAACTCGCATCGTTTCTTGGTGTTTCTACTTCCGAATTGTATAAGTTTCCTGCAATCAGCGCATCTAAATGTCCATCTTTGTCATAATCGTCAATCAGAATTTGATTAATGCTAGATAACTGCGTTTGCATCGGCAACTCATGAATTTTAAATCCATTGCCTGTATTTTCCAGATAGATACTTGCAAATGATTTTATTTGATAGTGCAACGCATTTTCCAAATTTTTCTTTCCATATACATCGATAAGCGTTGCTGTTGAAAATTCGTCGTAGTTTTTAAATTTTTGTTTGATTCCTGGGACTTGCTGTGAAGAACATTGACGTCCACGCAGAGGATATTGTTCTCCATCATCATAGTAACTTAAGACAATATCTTCTTTTTGATTTTTATCAAAATCTTCCATATAAATATCAAAAGTTTCGTCTTCGGTAGCTTTATATTTATAGTTTAAACCATTGTTTCCAATCAAATAATCTAGATCACCATCGTTATCAAAATCACCTTGATTGATGCTCCACCACCAACCTGTGGTTTCTTGAAGTTGCATCTTTTCAGTAACATTTTCAAAAACACCTTGATTGTTTTGTAAGATTGTCACAGGCATCCATTCTCCCACCACAATAATATCTTCCCAAGAGTCATTATTAAAATCAGTAATAATAGCGCTTGTTGCCATTCCGATTCCTTGTAAAGAAGGTGCAAAATTTTCAGTATTATCTTCAAATTTCAGCTTCTCTGAATTCGAAATATTTTCTAAAATGTAACTAGAGGTTGGATATGGATATTTTCCTGGCGTTTGCCTTCCTAACACTAAAATATCTTGCTTTCCATCTTTGTTGTAGTCCAAAGCGTATGCACGTGAACCACTGATAGCATTTGCAGGAATTGCTTTTTCGTCTTTTTGAAACTGTCCCGTTCCGTCATTAATGTATAAACGATCTTTGAGAAAAATAGAATTTTCAGCAAATTCATATCCACCACTTACCACATATAAATCTTGATCGCCATCTTGATCAAAATCATAGAATAAAGCACCTGTATCTTCTGAGATTCTATCAGCATCAAAAGCGGTTGTTTTTTGTGGTTCAAAGCCATCTTCAGTTTGTAAATACAAGGAAGAAATCAATCCAAACGAACCACCTAAAAAGATATCTTCTAAGCCATCTTTGTTAACATCTGCCTTAGCAACGGCTGGTCCGAGTGTAGACATTTTGTGTGGCAATAATACTTGTGTAGCAAAATCGTCATAATCGTTTTCGCGATGTTTGATGCTTTCGGATAGTGTTGTATTGGTTGTGAATAGTGTTTGCATCTCGACTCCGCTTGCTGTAGCAGGTATTGGGTGTTGGGTTTTAGGGGTAGCCTCATCATATTTTACAACTAGCGTTTGATTGGCTGTAATGTCTTTTTGTGTACTAGTTTTTCCATCGTTCCAGATGATCTTCACACTGTCTATTTTAGTTGTTTGATCTAGTCCAAAATGCAATTCTGGCGCTACTGATGATTGAAAACCGCGTGTTAAGGTTAGCTCTTGTATTTGTTGTTTTCCATCTGCATATACAATAGCTCGTGAACCTAGTCCGTGCTGATTTGTAATGGTTCCCTTGAACTGTATTTTTAAGTAATTATTGGAAGTATTGTTTTGAAAAATAACTGCTTCTTCATCAATATTGTTGAGAATGATTTCTAAATCGCCATCATTGTCTAAATCTGCATAAACTGCACCATTTGAAAACCCTTTGTGTTGAATTCCCCAATCTTGATTGACTTTTTTAAATTCCAGTCCGCCCAAATTTTTGAACATGAAGTTGTCTATTTTTTCACTCGGAATTTGTTTACTTTTTTCAACCAGTGAGAGTTTGTCGTATTCCTTTTTGCCTATTTTTTTGAAGAAATCTTTGTTATTGATTTCTTTTCGTGTTCCGTTGCTTACAAACAAGTCTTTGTGTGAATCGTTATCGAAGTCTGCAAATAATGGCGCCCAACTCCAATCGGTAGAAGAAGTTCCTGTTAGGCGAGAAATGTTAGAGAATTTTGGCACACCATTCTCCATGTATCCGGAGTTAAGTTGCAAACAATTGTGCATGTATTGATAATGAAATCCGTATAATACTGTTTCATAAAACAAACGCGGATTCATGCTTGCCATGTTTGCTTTTGATCGGCGATTACTATCAGCATCCATATCTGCTTGAAAGATGTCTAAGAAACCATCATTGTTAATATCCGCTATATCAACGCCCATTCCGTAAAATGCTGTTTGATTCGTAGCTTCTTTGATGACTTCTTTAAACGTTCCATCCTGATTGTTGATGTACATAAAGTCAGGAATACTATAATCGTTTGAAACATACAAATCGAGCCAACCATCGTTGTTTATATCTGCAGCAGCAATACCAATAGAGAAACTATAGTTTTTTACGCCAGCTTCTTCCGACACATCGGTAAAAATATCGCCATCGTTTCTGTATAGTTTATCAGATTCAAGGTCATTGACATTGTCCATGCGATTTTTATAAATCATATTGGGAGTAGAAGGATGTGATATTGGATAGTTTGCTAAATACATATCCAAATCGCCATCATTGTCATAATCAAAAAAAGTAGCTTGAATAGAGTTTCCCTCATCTGCAATACCGTATTTTTCGGCTGCTTCTGTGAATGTGTTGTCTTTGTTGTTTAGAAATAGTTGATTCTTTTTGTTGCCACTTTTACCAGCTACCGAACAGTAAATATCTAAATATCCATCATTATTGACATCTACCATAGTAGTTCCTGTGTACCAACGACTGTCTCCTTGTGTATTACTTTGTGAAGAAATATCTTCAAAGGTTATATTGCCTTTGTTTAGGTATAATTTGTTTTCGACTTGATTTCCTGTAAAGAAAAGATCTACCAAGCCGTCATTATTGATATCACCTACAGAAATACCGCCGCCCATGTAAATAGATGTGTATTTAAAATAGTTGAGTGAATCGGTTTCTACTAGTGTATTATTAAAAAAGACCTTTGTGTTTTGTGCTTCTAACTTTGTAAAAAGTACTTCATTAACAACTATGTCGTTGTCCTTTTTTGCACAACCAAATATGAGAAGAATAACGATAAAAGCGCTGCTCAGTCTTTTCATTAGTGAGGTATGTTGGTTTGTTGTATAATTTAAAAAGTGAAACGAGAATGGAATTCAAGAACGTACTTTTTAAAATTGAGTTTTCATTAAAATAACAAAGCAGCATGATTACATACTGCTTTGTTACAAGCAATTCAAATAGTAATTTTGAATATAAAATAACGTTATCTTCGTCCTTGAATTAGTATCCAGGATTTTGATCAGCTACTGTTAACTCTCCGTTTTTGTCAATTTCTGTGATAGGAATTGGGAATAAATCATTCTTAGGAGCGTATCCTGTACCTGCTAATTCTGTAGCAGCTCTTCCCCAACGTACTAAATCCCAGAAACGTTGTCCTTCATGCGCTAATTCTAAAAACTTTTCTTGCACAATAGCTTCAAATAAATCTGTTCCAGAAAGCGATGTACTTACATCAGCCAATCCTGATCTGCTTCTAATTTTATTCAATTCTGTACGAGCACTTCCATCTTGTCCTACTTTGTTATACGCTTCAGCAGCTAATAACAATACTTCTGCATAACGGAACACTCTAAAGTTTGTACTGTAGTTTAATTCACGTACACCGCCATCACTCGTATCTTCCGATCTGGTAGCATACTTCATTCTGATAGCGCCTTCGTAATCCCAAATAACACCACCAGTAGCACTCGTTGGATCAACTCCTCCTCCAGCAGCAATTAATTCTGCTTCTGTAAGCAAGGTAGCTGATTTACGTTGTGTATCTCCGGCTGCGTCAAATGCATTTACTAGTTTTGCTGTTGGTAAGTTGAATCCCCATCCGTTTAATAAACCTGTTCCAGTTACGTCAAAAATTCCGTCACCTCTAGGTCCCATTAACTGAATGTGTAAGTTACTTTCGTTTCTTCCTCCCCAGGCAACATTACCCCAATCTCTTCCAGAAGTTGACACAAATCCTAGCTCTACTAATGATTCTACTCCAAATTCTGAATTAATTGACCAAACATCTGCTACATCTGGCTCTAGGTCGTGCGCCGCATTTCCAATAACAGACTCAAAGTAAGGGATTGACTCAGAATATTTTTCTTGAAAAACTAATACCTTACCCATTAATGCTTCTGCTGCTCCTTTAGAGAATCTAAACTCGTCAGCTAATGCTGTTTTTTCTGGTAAGTTTGCAATTGCATCTGTCAAGTCTGCCTCTACTTGCACATAAATATCTGCTCTTGACGATTTAGCTAATCCAAAATCTGCTGCTCCTTGAGGAAGCGTTAAACGTAATGGAACATCTCCAAACATGGTTGTAAGTTCGAAATAGCACCATGCTCTAATAAATTTAGCTTCAGCTGTAGCTCTATCTTTATTACTTAAAGTACTTTCATTTAAACTTTCAATGACTAGATTTGCAAGTGCAATTGTTGAATAAAAATTATTCCAAACACTTTCAATGGATCCATTTGCCGTTGAAATATTAGTATAATCATCAATATCTTGTAACTGTGGCTGGTCGCTTGAGTTACCACCAGCTGCATTTGCATCGTCTCCTGGCAATAATTTTACTAGAAAAGCACTATGCCAGTCTCTACTGTAGTTTAAATGTAATAAGTCATATATTCCAATGACTGCAGCTTCTACGTTATCTTCATCTTGGAAGAACGTTTCAAGGTCTTCTACATTTTCAGGTGGGTTTGTTGTGAAATCATCACTACATGCCATGAATCCTAAAAATACTACTAAGGCTGTTAAAAAAATGTTTTTTTTCATTTTCAAAAAGTTTTTTTGATTAAAAGTCTAAAGCCAACCCAAAGATCATTCTTGCAGCGGTTGGGTAATATCCTCTATCTACTCCGATATCATTAAATCCAAAGTTTCCAATTTCAGGGTCTAATCCTCTAAATTTAGTAAAGGTAAAGTAGTCATCTAAAGATACGTATAATCTTAGATTATTTACATGCAATTTTTCAGACAGGCGTTGAGGCAATGTATATCCTAGCTGAATTTGCTTAATTCTCATGTACGAACCATCTTCTACCATTAAGTCAGTATCATACGCATCTGTAATTGTCGCTGCTGACGGGAAGGTTGCATTATCACCAGGGTTTGACCATCTTTCATCAAAATAATGTACTGGTTTATTAGTGATAGGTCTAGAAGGTTGGTTGTACGATGTAAAAATATCGTTTCCAAGGCTTCCTTGGTATTGTAAGTTAAAATCGAACGCTTTGTATTGGAAAGCTATGTTTCCTCCAAATAATACATCTGGATGTGGCGAACCGATAAATGTTTTATCAGCGTTTGTAATGTTTCCATCACCATCTGTATCTACTCTACGTAATTCTCCAGTTGCTGGATCTACACCATTTGTTTGATATCCGAAGAAATACCATGCTGGCAATCCTTCTGTAAACCTTGTAATTCCGTCATCATTTTGTGGTGCTCCTGCTCCTCTAATTGATGTTCCTTGTGGCAAGAATAAGATTTCTGTTACTTCGTTATCTAAAGTAGATAAGTTAGCGTTGATTTGATATTTGAATTCTCTATCATTGTTAGCATATCCGATCTCAAATTCAAGACCTTTATTTACAATCGTACCTGCATTAAATTCGTTAGATGTAAATCCAGCAGAACCAGGCGTTATTAAACTACCGTCAGATACAATTAAGTCTTCTGTCGTTTTCTTAAAATAATCTACAGAGAAACGTAGTTTATTATCTAACGCTCTTAAGTCAATACCAAAGTTTGTTTGCGTAGATGTTTCCCAAACTAAGTTCGTGTTTGCAAATCCAGTAATTTGCGCTCCACCTTGCCCTAAGTAATCAATTGGCAATCCATTAATATTTCTTGTAATACTGATAATATCTGAGTTTCCAGCTAAGTTCGCTTTATTACCATTTTGTCCCCAACTTCCTCTTATTTTAAAGTAGTCTACAAAAGAATCATCACTCCAAAAATCTTCTTTAGAAGCAACCCAACCAGCTGAGAATGCTGGGAAATTACCTGCTTTGTTCCCCGTTGGGAATTTATCGGAACGATCACGTCTGAAAGAAGCTTCAAATAAATACTTTCCTGCATAATCATACGATAATCTACCATACATTGATACTAAGTTATCTCTGAAAGTAACAATATTATCAGTTCTATCATCAACCATGAATCCTGGTAAATCTAAATCAAAACCTGTAAAGTCACCAATTGCAGCCGAACCAGTTCTTGATGAAACCGTAGGCACTTCAAAGTCTTCCGCAGAATATCCTGCTAACACTGAGAAGTTGTGATTATCAAACGATTTTGTATACGAAGCAAAGTTTTCCCACAACCAACGTCTTGTACGAACTCTCGATTCTGACATTGTGTATGCTGTATTTTGCGCCTCTGAAGCTACAAAATAAGGAGTTACTGTATTTTCATTCAAGAAATCTCCATACTCATATCCAAATCTAGACGTAAAGTTTAACCCTTCTAAAATGGTAAATTTTCCATAGATTGTAGATAAGAATTGATTGTTACTATTTAAAGTTCTGTTTACATCAGCAAAAGCAACTGGATTTAACGTTTCTCCTGTTGAGTATGCTGGATATCCATATACACTTCCATTACGATCTCTTAGCACAGGTACATCAGGAAATCCATTATCTGCTGCTCTATCCAATACTTCTTGTGGCACTTGTCCTGCTGGATACACTACTGGTGTTAATGGATCTAATACCAAAGCATTTTGAATAACACCTCTTGTATCATTATTTTCCTGAACTCCTCTTCTTTTAATAAATGAAGTAGTTGCACTTACGCCAACTTCTAACCATTTAGTGATATCACTCTTGAGGTTTAAACGTAGTGCAGTTCTTTTGAATGACGAATTTTCTTTTGCCACAATACCATCTTGATCCGTATGTGCAATAGATGCATAATATGAAATTCCTGCTGCTTCACCTGACAAACTTACGTCATAACGCTGCATAAAAGCTGTATCAAACACTTCTTCAATCCAGTTTGTATCATATCCATTATTGACAACAGAAGTAAGACCAGCTTCATTCATATACGTTACAAACTGAGAAGCATCCATTAATTCTATATCACTATTTAGGAATTGAAACCCAAGTTGAGAATTAAAGTTTACTTTCACATTTTTACCTTTTCCTCTTTTGGTAGTAATGATAATTACACCATTAGCACCTTCCGTACCATAGATTGCTGCAGATGCCGCATCCTTTAATACTTCAAGATTTTCAATATCTGACGGAGGAATGTTATCAATATTAGAAACTTTCATACCATCAACGATAAACAGAGGCTCTGAATTTCCACTTGATCCTGTACCTCTTATTCTAATACGTGCACCAGAACCTGGCGAACCAGAAGACGACGAAACGGTAACCCCCGAAGTTCGTCCTTGTAAAGCTTGCTCTACTCTTTGGTTAGACACACTTTTAATGTCTTCACTGTTTACACTTGATATAGCTCCAGTCACTAAACTTTTCTTTTTAGCTCCATATCCCACAACGACAACCTCATCTAATGAATTTTGGTCTTCTTCAAGCGTAACATTAATGGTCTTCTTGTCTCCAACAAGAATCTCTTGAGATTTGTAACCGACATAGCTGTATACTAAAACATCGGTTGGTTTTACATTTTTGATAGTATAATTACCATCAAAATCTGTAGCGGTTCCATTACTTGTTCCTTTTACAGTAACATTTACACCTGGAACTGGACCAGTGGCATCAGAAACAGTTCCTGTTATGTCTTGCGCATACAATATACTGAATGATGATAGCAACATTACTAGGAAAAAGTTCTTTAAAAAATTGTTTTTCATATTCGTTAATTAATTAGGCTATTTTTTAGGTAAAAAAGCATTTTTAAAGACAATTATTGTCAAAAAAAGAACTAACACTTGACGTTATTTTCATTTTTTTAACCAAAAAATCATTTTATTTGCACAAATGTATACTCAATTTTAACAATTCTTTAATACAATTTTATCAAATATCAGTATATTTTTTTTAAAAATGTGTTAAAACAAGCTCAATAAGTTATGCAAAAAAATATTCACAGAGAAATTACACAGCTATCACAATCAGATAGTTTCCTCGTATATTATAGAGTAAAAGACGAATTTGATTTCCCCTTGCACTTTCATCCAGAATACGAATTAAACTTTATTTACAAAGGGAATGGTGTTCGTAGAGTAATTGGTGATCACATGGAAGAAATTGGCACATACGAATTAGTTCTTGTTGGACCTAATCTACCTCATTGCTGGGAACTACACAACTGTAAAAACAAAGAAATCCATGAAGTTACCATACATATTCACAATGATTTGCTTGATGAAAAACTTTTATCTAGAAGAGTGTTTAAGTCTATTAAAGATATGTTAAACAGATCTATTCACGGTATTTTATTTTCTGAAAAAATCACAAAAGAAATCATGCCACGTCTTTTGGAACTCCCTAAAACATCAGGAATTGACTACTTTTTGGAGTTCATCTCAATTCTACAAGATCTATCTAACTCAAGAAACCAAAAACTATTATCGACTTCCTTTTCAAATTACAATGAATTTGAAAATAGTGATAAGATTAAAAAGATTTACGAGTATATTCAAAATAACTTCCATCGCAAGATTACCCTAGATGAAATATCGGCTTTAATTAACATGACTCCTGTTTCATTTAATAGATTTATTAAAAGCAGAACAGGTAAAACGTTTATTTCTTTTACCAACAGTACGCGCGTTAGTTATGCAACCCGTTTTCTTTTAGAAACAGACTTAAGTGTAGGAGAAATAGCTTATAAATGTGGCTTTAATAATCTAGCACATTTCAACAGAATGTTCAAAAAAATAAAGAATGCAACACCAAGTGAATTTCGAGCAGAGTTTAACGGAATTCAAAAAGTTCTCTGATACTATTTTGTCATTTTTAAGTCAAATTTATCACTTTTGTAAAAAAAAATATCAGGTTTTGATTATTTATGTACAATTCTGAACACAATAATATTATACTTTTACAAATACAATCCAACGAAAAAAACAACAATGATTAGACGACACTATAAAATAATAATTGCTGCTGCTATTATGTTTAGTTTTTTTGGATTTCAAGTAAACAAAAAAAGTGGTTCAGAAATGGAAGTGGTTAAGATATTATCTATTGATCAAAGAGTAGATTCTTTGATGCAAAAGATGACCTTAGATGAAAAAGTAGGTCAAATGAATTTATATAATGGTTTTTGGGATGTAACAGGACCTACCCCAGAAGCAGGTTCAGCAAAATTAAAATACGAACACCTACGAAAAGGATGGGTGGGCGCTATGTTAAGTGTGCGAGGCACCAGAAATGTTAAAGAAGTACAACGTATTGCTGTAGAAGAAACACGTTTAGGAATTCCTTTATTAATAGGATTCGACGTTATTCACGGATATAAAACCTTAAGTCCTATTCCGCTAGCAGAATCTGCTAGTTGGGATTTACAAGCTATTGAAAATTCAGCACGCGTAGCTGCAACAGAAGCTTCAGCTGCAGGAATCAATTGGACATTTGCGCCTATGGTTGATATTTCTAGAGATCCTCGCTGGGGAAGAGTCATGGAAGGCGGAGGAGAAGATCCGTATTTAGGAAGTAAAATTGCCAGTGCCAGAGTACAAGGATTTCAAGGAGACGACTTAGCTGACAAAAATTCTATTGCTGCTTGCGCAAAACACTTTGCTGCGTATGGATTTTCAGAGTCTGGAAAAGAATACAATAGCGTAGACATTGGAACATCTACCTTATACAATACAGTACTTCCTCCATTTAAAGCTGCGGCAGATAGTGGTGTAAAAACCTTTATGAACTCTTTTAATGAGTTAAATGGTATTCCGGTAACAGGAAGTGAATTTTTACAAAGAGACATTTTAAAAGACGCATGGAATTTTGAAGGCTTTGTGGTTTCAGATTGGGCTTCTATCAATGAGCTTATATTTTGGGGACACGCCAAAGACAAACGACAAGCAGCTATTATTGCTTCGCGTGCTGGCTCTGACTTAGATATGGAAGGATACGTATATGTTCGTGAACTTGTAAAACTTGTAGAAGATGGCATAGTAAAAGAAAGCATTGTAGATGATGCTGTGCGTAGAATATTAAAAGTAAAATTTGAACTCGGATTGTTTGACGATCCATATAAGTATTGCGACCCTGCTAACGAAAAAGAAGTTATCGGTAATGCAAAACATCATGAAGCGGTATTAGATGTTGCTAAAAAATCTATAGTGTTATTAAAAAATGAAGGAAACTTACTTCCACTTAAGAAAGAAGGACAAAAAATAGCATTAATCGGACCGCTTGCTACCGATAAAAACAGTCCATTAGGAAGCTGGAGAATTGCTTCCGATGACAACACAGCAGTTTCTGTTTTAGAAGGAATGGAAAAATACACAAGCAATTCTTTAACACATAAAAAAGGGGTAGATTTAGTATTAGGGCACACAGCATTCATAGAAGAAGTTGTGATAAATACTACAAATCGAAATGGCATTGACGAAGCTGTGGAAACGGCAAAAACAGCAGATGTTGTTGTCATGGTGTTGGGTGAGCATGGTTTTCAAAGTGGTGAAGGTAGAAGTAGAACCAGTTTGGACTTACCTGGCTTACAACAAGAATTGCTTGAAGCTGTGTATGCAGTAAACAAAAATATTGTACTGGTATTAAATAATGGGCGACCATTGGCCATTGAATGGGCTGCTAAACATATTCCTACGATTGTAGAAGGTTGGCAACTAGGTACCCAATCAGGAAATGCTATTGCACAAGTACTCTATGGAGATTACAACCCTAGCGGAAAGCTACCAATGACGTTTCCAAGAAATGTAGGGCAAATTCCTATTTATTACAATCATAAAAGTACAGGAAGACCTGAAAACACAAATGATAATGTATTTTGGTCACACTATATTGATGTAGAAAACACACCATTATACCCTTTTGGTCATGGATTGAGCTACACTACATTTGACTATAAAAACTTCAAAATCCATGGGAAAGATTTTACTGTTGGAGATGCTATTAAAGTAACGGTTGATGTCACCAATACAGGAAATTATGACGGAAAGGAAGTTGTACAATTATACATAAGAGACTTATTTGGAAGCATTACGCGTCCAGTAAAAGAGTTAAAAGGATTTGAATTGGTTCATTTTAAGAAAGGGGAAACCAAAACCATCGAATTTACACTTACCAATAAAGAGCTTGGTTTCTTTAACAACCAAGGAAAGTATATTGTAGAAGCTGGTGATTTTGAAGTATTTGTTGGAGGAAGTTCCAACACTGTTCTTAAGGACGCATTTACACTCAAATAATTTATTCTTGTTACACTCGCAAGAGTAAATTCATACATTGGTTTATTTAATAATTCGCAGGAAAGGTGTTCATTATTTATGAGCATCTTTTTTTTATTTACCACTTTTTAAAAAATATAATAAACTCATTTACAAACACTAATAATGCATTTACGGTAAAACCGTACTTAGGAATTAAGTTTTCTTCCTAATTTTTGCTTAAAAAAGAAAACTCGTACTAACCATTTTAAAAACTTCCCAATTATGAAAAAAAAGAATTTAAAAACATTACGTCTTACAAAATCAACCATTTCTCATTTAAACTTACAAACCATTAAAGGAGGTACCGAAGTTATTACAGAAATTATTCGTACCATCGATGCTAATATGAGTGCCACTACCTGTTCTAGGTTTATGATGTGCGATTCTATGGCGGCGTGTCCTCCAACGATTAAAAAAACACAGTTTAAGAATGACGATACAAGTCCTGCGTCTCTTTGTGCAGAGAGAGGATAGTAGTCTGTTACAATTATATAGTATAAAGCGATCTTCTTTTTGGAGGTCGCTTTTTTTTACACTGAGCGAAGTTGAAGTGTTAGCTTCATTTCAACTCCACTCATTACTAGTGCTTTCTTGATTCGTACTTTGAAACACCTCCAATGTCTAATCTCTAATCCCCAAAACCCAACACCAAAAAATCCAACATCTCCATACTAATTTTCCTATATTTGAAATATGAACGTACGACTGACTCAAGCACAAAAAATACAAATACTTAACGCACACGACGTATACAGCGTGATGCAACAAATACTACTAAGACAAAACAAAATACGACGTGCGCAGGAGCATTTTTGGGTTGTGGGACTCAAAAGGGATAATACCATACTATTTGTAGAGTTAATTTCTATTGGGGCACAAAATTATGTGAATGTATCGCCACCCGATGTTTTCCGAATGGGGATTTACAAACTTGCCGTAAAGATGATATTGGTGCATAACCATCCGAGTGGGAATTTGAAACCGTCACAAAATGATAAAGACTTGACCGACCGAATGCTAAAGGTTGGAAAATTGATTAATATTGAAATTGTAGACCATCTCATTATTACCGAAAGTGGCTTTACGAGCTTTGAAAGTAAAGGTATTATTGCCGAACTTAAAAAGAGTGGTTTGTACGAACTCAAACAACGCGAAAGCGAAACTATGAAAGAAATGCAGTTAAAGTTTGAAAAACAGAAAGCTGTAAAAGAAGAGTTGATGAAAACAGCGCGTCGCTTAAAAGATATGGGTATGGATATGAATGCTATTAAAAAAGCGACTGGTTTGTATATTAGGGATATTAAGCAGGCGTAGCTTCGACTATGCTCAGCTGCCCGCACTTCTAAACGCTCATTACTTGAATTCAGTTAACCATTCTTCGGGTTATGAGTTTAACCTCAGCCCATATTTACCTTAATAAGCACAATACTATTTTATTATTTACATATACATGATTGGAGAATTTTTATCAAAAATACCTTTAACCCATACAGCAATTGTTATTGGAGTATGTTTGATTATCATGATCATATTAGCATACAAAAAGCCCAAATGGTATATAGGTGCAAAAGGTCTAATTTTCGTTGTTATAGGATTGATCGTTTTTTATAGTGTGGGTTGGAAGGATGCTATTGATCATCATGATATTCCTTATATGGAACAAACTAGAGTTCCAGATTATTTGACAAGCATACTTTTATTATTAGTAATAGTAGACGGCTTGTGGTTGGATAAGGTTTGTAGGGAGCAGTTGGAAGTTGAAGAAAATAAGAGATAGGTTGTTTGTTTAACTACTTAAGGAGATTTAAGTTATTTTACAAATATATCCTTTAATAGTATTATTTACTTTAGAATATTTTTTCCTATTAGAAAAATATGAATCATTATTGATAAGCATATTATTAATTACAATAGTGATTCACTTAACTCTTTTATATTTTTTCGCTTTAATCTTTATTAGCTTTTATATTGATCATGAGAAAGACTTTATTAGATTTTTAGATGTCCTAAAAAAAATGCAAGTGACAAATAAGTTTTTAAAAGATTTCGTTTTTCAGAAAAACTTCAAAAAAATAGATTGGGAACAACAAGGCAATAGGTTTATCCTCAATGAAAGCAGCTACTACATTATTCATTGCGCAGAAGACTTTCCGATTTCTGAAAAGGTTATAAATACAGCTATTAGAAGAAATAAAGATTTTAATAATCTAATCTTAACCACAAATAAAAATGTTTCCAATGAAGTATTAAATATAATAAAACGCTAAAAGAAGATTCAAATTCTAATATGTGAGTCAAGTGATAATGATCATAATTTAGAAACAAAATTAAAGGAACATTTTGAAATTATATAAAAAACCACCCAAACATCTTCCTAAAAAACTAAATGGGTGGTGCTTCGATAAACTCAGCAACATGCTTCGGGCTTCGAGAACCTCAGCCCTCGAATTCAGCACTCGATGAAGCCTGAGGCACTCGAAGGCTACTTATCCCGATACGCTATAGATAATTCGGGAAGTTTTTCATACTTCCCCGCAATCAATGCTTCTTTCTTTTTTCTACTCCAGCCTTGTACTTGCTTTTCTCTGTAAAATGCAGTATCAATTCGGTTATAGCTTTCTACATATACCAACTTAACAGGTAAGCGCTTTTTGGTATGGTTGGCACCATTTCCAGTGGCATGTTGCATAAAACGCCTAGCTAAATCTTTGGTGCTTCCTGTATAGTAACTACCGTCACTACATTCTAATATGTACATATATCCTTTTGGCATATTTAATTACATTTCAACTCCGCTCAGCCCTCGTTGGTATCGGTATTTTGATTTTGCCCAGTATTTAAGGAGTCTAAGGAACTCGAAGACTCCGTACTTCCCGAACTCAATCGAAGCCCTACGGTTTGGTTGTACTGCTTTGCCAATACACTAAATTCATTTACCAATTCTTGATGTGTGGCATTGCTACCTAGTGTTGCATGTGCTTCTATATGTGCCGTTAGGGTTTTGTAGGCATCGGTAGCGTCTTCACGTAAGGAGGTAAAACTCGTTGCAGGGTTGGCTGCCGATTCTGAGATACGTGCTAAGTATCGGTCGTTAAAAGCTTCGTTTGCAGTTTTAAGTTCCGCAATCCAATCGGTAAGTGCCGTCGTCGTAATGGCGTTTACCAAATTGGTTTCGGTTTCCCAATCGGACAGCATGCTATCAATAACGGCGGTTTCGGCTTGGTAGTTCATTCGTGGTATGTTGCTACCGTAGTTATTCATATTAAATAACAAACTACGTGCTGCCGATTGCATACGCTCATCAAAATGATGGTTGTAAGCTTCTAGGTTGGCTTTGATTCCCATAAACGCTTTATCGCGTCGGGTATCCAATTCAATTAGTTCTTGTGTAATTCCACTACTCTGCTCTTGCTGAAACAAATTGTCCATTTGTGTAACAAAGACCGCAAGGGCATCGCGTTGGGTAGTTACTTGCAATACGTCCACATCATTGGCGTTGACAAGTTCTAATACATCTTTCATGTATTGTAAAAATTCGCTATTTCTGTAGCGAGAGAAAACAGGTATTTCCATAATACGCTAATTTTAAAAGATTCATAAATATTTTATTGATTTTCAACGATTTTTTGCATTATTGGCAACAAAAAGCCGTTTGAAACGATCTCGCAGCAATGCAACAAGCTTTCCAACGCATTTGAAACCATCTCGCATGCTTGCAGGAAGCTTTCCGACACGTTTGAAACGTTCTCGCAAACCTGCATGAAGCTTTCCAACGTGTTGAAATTGATCTCGCAGATCTGCATGAAACTTTCCAACAAAAACAAAAGCGTCTCGCAGTGCTGCAACAAGCATTTGTATACTCGCAAAAGCACGAAATATTGCTGCTTGATAGTATGAAGCTCTGAAAAAAAATTAATTGAACCCCGAAATTATTTGATAAGCGTTGAATTTTTTTTGTAAGCGTTAAATTTTGATGGCTTTTTGCGCTTTTTGAAGACTTTTTTACAAAAACAAACTCGTGTTTTATATATCACTAATACTACAGATATATAATTTATAAATCACGACTTGCTTCTCTTTTTGCTAGCAAATTTTTGAAATACTTCTAAACCACTGTTTAACGAATGAACATACATTCATCTTAAGATATATGTCAATGAAAAAAAGAATTTAAAGTTAAACAAGAACTTAGTTTCTTCATTAAATAATGTAGAAGCTGTAAAAGGAGGAGCTGTAAGTGAAGCTACTAATTGTATGATACCAGCCATTTGTTTACCACCGCCACCACCAATTTATACTCACTTTATCCCTAACCAAAGTGCGTGTATTAAACTAGGACATCAATAATATAATAACAGTCATATACTTTACCATGAATAACGCCCAGCTACTTAGTTTAGTTGGGCTTATTTTATGTCAAATTTTTACTTTGTTGTGTTTTTAGACAAATGACACTATGCGCTTCTGTGTTTCAATTTATTATACTTCATTTTGCCGTGTATAATTTGTAAATGATGAATAGCTTTACTTTATATTTCCTAGTATTCATGGTACTTTGGCTACAAAGTAATCTAAAACATTAAAACCATGAAAAAATGAAATGTGAACTCATTACGACTTAACAAAAAACAAGTTTCTGCCCTAAACCAAACACGAGAAATTGTTGGAGGTGTACAAAGTGATGCAACCAATTGTATGTCACCTGCTGCTTGTACCCCTTCAGTACCTGTTGCAGTAATTTATGCGTATTGTGTTCCAAATAACGGTCCTTGTATTGGTTCAAAAAGGTAAGGATTTGTTGTTAGTTTAGTGAAAATCATAACAAGCCCAACAAGTTTATTGTTGGGCTTGTTTATATTTTAAAAACACGTTTTTTGCACTGTACTAAACTCAGCTAATTTAATTTACAAAAAATAGGTTTTTTCCTGAAAGTAGCCACAGTCGCTTTTATAGTTTTGTAACCGAATTTAAAACTATATATCATGAAAAATCAAAAAAACGATTGAAGCACTAACACTTAAAAAACTGCTATTTCTAATTTTAGCATTACAGGCGGAATGCCAATACAACATGCAACAAGAATTTACTGCAATCTTGGAACAAGAGATTCTATTTGTCATTGCAGTGGTAGTTAAAGAGAAACTACGCTTACTTACAGAGCGGTTCTACATAAAAAAGAAGCTGTCTGAAAAATTATTAAAAAAAGTCATTTAGAACTTGATTCATAATCTCATTGTATTGATTTGAAATAATCATGAGAAACCGAATCAAGTTTGGTTTAACGATAAATTAGATTTTTCAGACAGCTTCTTGCTTCTTTAACACTATCACCACGCAACCATATACATTCTTTTGTATCTAACTACTAAACAACAACCTTTTATGAAAAATAAACTTTTTATCCTCATGCTCTGCCTGAGTCTGGTTTCCTGTTGGTACTCAGATGATGGAGGCGATACTATTTCCAGTACAGCTTATACACCTACGATACTTTCGCGAACAGAATTGGAAAGTTCTATTACACTACAAGAAGCACGCTCCATTACCAAAACTGGTAAAATTTATGTAATTGGTAATTACCTATTTGTGAATGAACCGCATGTTGGTTTTCATATTATTGATAACGCCGATCCGGCAAACCCAGTGGTGGAAAAGTTTTTAACGACGCCCGGTGTTACCGATATAATTTTTAAAGGAGAGTCTTTCTACATTAACCAAGCCGTAGATTTGGTAGCGCTGAAGTTTAATGATGCTTTGACAAGTGTTACAGAAACGAAACGCATAGAAAATACTTTTCCTCAAATGCTTTCGCCAGATGGTTTTTATCATACTACTGGCACTGATGAAATTGTTGTAAACTGGACTTTAAATGGAAACTAATGAGAAAAATTGTATATATATTTTTAGGAAGCCTTATCACATTACTAGTAAGTTGTAATAGCGATAGTACTGATAGTGCAAATTTTGCAAGCGAAACAGGACAATCGGGATCGTTAGCGCGATTCACAATTTTAGACAACCATTTGTACACGGTTGATAACCAAAATTTAAATGTATTTGATATTAATGATAGAGAAAATCCCGTACAGGTAAACTCTGTAAATGTTGGGTTTGATATAGAAACGTTGTTTTCTTACAAATCGTACTTGTATATTGGTTCAAGAAACGGCATGTTTATTTATGATGCCAATAACTTTGAAACGCCACAACTGCTGTCGTCCGTACAACATTTTACAGCTTGCGATCCTGTGATTGCGACACCAACACATGCTTTTGTAACTTTAAAAGGAGGCAATTTATGTGGTGCAAATTTGAATGTTTTAGAAGTGTATGATGTAACTGATATAACGAATCCGATATTGATATCGCAACGCAATTTGGCTGGACCTGTAGGAATGGGTTTTTATGGCGATTATTTATTTGTGTGTGATGATGAAGTAAAGATATTTGATATCTCGGATCCTGAAAACATGAACTTAGTACATGCCATTGATACGGAAAGCTTTGATGTTATTATTCAAAATGACTTACTGATTTTGGTTGGCGAGCAAGGTGTGTATCAATATGCTTTGGATCCGAACGACATCCAAAACGAAACTATGTTGAGTACAATTTCACTATAATATATCAAGACAGTCCATCTGATAGATTAGAAAAACGTATTGAACAATAAAAAACGGTTATTACAAGCGAACTTCGGTTCGCTTTTTTCATATGGTTATTACTGTTTTGATTACAGTTTTTTAGATGTCGGATTTGTAAAAACCGACCTATGTTTGTTATGGTTACTTGTATTTTTCTATTCATTTGAATCATTATTAATTTAAAATATTTGTTATGTTAAAATCTATTTTAAAAATTGATGGCGTTAATGAGCTAAAAAAGAAGACCAATTAGATATAAATGGTGGTAGTGATGATCCTTGTGAAAGTTTTCATTATATGTGCTCTAACGCTGATGACTATAGTGAATGCATGAACGCATTCTTTTGCTCTGATTATAAACATCCTATTATTTTAAAAACAAAATGGCATGAGAGTGGAGGATATTATGATTAACAGTTAATGTAACCTTAATAGCGAACTTCAGTTCGCTTTTTTTATATCTTAAAGAATTCCGTATCCTGAATTTAGACAATTAATTATCAAGATATTAGATCAGCATTGAGTATTCAATATTTATAAATTCAACATACTACTTTTCTATTTTCCTCCATATTCCGATTACCTTGTGGGTAGCAAACATTAAAACCATTACCATGAAAAAAAATTACACATGCATCTACATTGCAGTATGCTTATTGATGTCGTTAATGCTATCAGCACAAGAAGTCGAAAATGTTGCCACTACGGGACTTCTAAATCCTGTAGGAGTTGCGATTAAAGACAACGACTTATTTATTAGTTCTGTGGGGAATATGTCTATCCGAAAAAAAGACCTTTCAGAGACTTCCACTACGGCTACTACGGAATATTTACCCAACTTAAGTTTTGGTGTATATCTAGCAATGAGAGGAAATGACTTATACATTCCGATGCTAGCAAACAACAAAGTAGTTAAGATAGATGTTACCGATCCGTCTGCTGTTTTAACAGATGTTGTTGTCAATGTTGTGCAGCCTGTTGGTATTGCCTTTAGAAATAATGAAATGTATATTACTTCTCGTAATCAATTAAAAATTGTTAAAGTTGATCTTACACAAAGTAATCCAACACCTGTAGATGTGGTTACACAAATTTCAGGATCTCTTGTTGACGCAGTCGCTTTTAAAGGTGATGAATTGTACTTTACACACAGCGGTTCTGTCTCTAAAATAAATGTTACAGACCCGATACCAACTATTGAAGAAGTATTGATGGACGTTGGCGCTTTGCACATCGTTTTTGACGGAGATATTATGTATGTTTCTCAAACTGGAGATAATACTGTATCGAGAGTAGATACTTCGCAAAGCACACCTGTACCTTTTCCTTTTTTAACCTTACCGCAAACACCATGGGGAATGGTTTTGGACGGTAATAACTTATATATTACTGAACAAACTGGAGGAAGAGTCGTACGATTTGACTTAAATACATTAGGAGTTGATGAAGCTTCCGCAAGAAAGTTTACCTATTACCCAAATCCTACCAAAGATTATATACAAATTGCAGGATTGGAAACAAACACTCCTTTTACTTTAACAGATCAGCATGGGAGAGAAATAAAGAAAGGAAAATTGGCAAGTATAGATAAGCTTGATTTAAGTACTGTAGCAAATGGTGTATACTTTTTAAAGCTAGACAACTACGAAGTAAAGAAAATTATAAAATACTAATTCATACTTTACATAAACATCCTGAAAGTTTACTTTCGGGATGTTTATGTTATACTTCTGATGAAGGCGACCACATTTTAAAAAATCGAAACTGCTTAGAATATTCAGTACGTGGGCAAAAAGCAATACATACTTCTTGGTTGTCCAATGCTGATTCGGTCAAAACAACATGCTTGACTTCTTTTTTGGCATTTTCAAACTCTTTGTCGTTTACTTTACAGACTACTTTTTTAAAAATACCTTGCATCCATTGCTGCATGTCTGCATCATCTTCATATTTTTTATAGCAAGCCAAGGAAGCATGTGCCGCTATCACAGGTGCAAAACCATCAGGTACAGATGCTTTGAGTAAGATGTACATTTTCATACGAACAAATTTTAAACATATATAAAAGTACTACTTACTTTTTTCTTTCAAAATGCCTTATCACAAACAATCATTGATAAATCCATGATTCTTACAAAGAATTTCTTAAAAAATGCAATTAATCTTCCTTTCTTTGCAGTTAATCCAAGATTTTTTTACAATAATCTCGAAAAAAAATTGTTATTTTGTAGGAGTTTTAACAAAGAGCGGAATTTTTTAATTCCAATTTCAATAAAATATATGTGGTACACAGAAAAAATCTTTCCCCTAAGCCACTGTTTCTGTTGTAGTATATTTTATTAGAAATACGTTGTGATTTTTTAGTCCTAAATAGTAAATGAACTTAACAAAAAACTAAAAAAGACTTCGTAAAGGCTAATTTTAAAGGATTTGATTGTTTTCTTTTAGATACATTGACTTTTGTTTTTTTTAACAAAAGTGTGAATATCTAGTCATTGGTATAAGCATATACTAAGTAAAGTATAATGCCCGTCAATATGTTTTACAGAATAAGATGACAAGACATCTGTTTTTTTTAAGAGATTAAAAATCAGGCATTAAAATTAATATTGTGAGTTTTTTTTTATAAATTTAAATCGTGAAACTAAAATATACCATAGTATTGGTTCTCTTATGTACTTTCAATTTGTTAGTAGCAAATACCGAACACACTTACACGAATGCAATTAATTTCAATACAATGCTAGAACCGGGAAATGAAGTTATAATGACTGCTCCAGGAATTGCCGCGGACGATAATAGCATCATAGGCGGCGGTATTAGTAGCGAGGATGAAATATTAGATTCTGTATTGGGTTATTTTATTCTAATTTTCTTTTCAGTATTAATAATTATATTGATTGATAATAGAAACCTCGAAAAGCGCTATAAGAAACTCGCAGCAGATTTTAAAACCAAAGATACCACAGTATAATATTATAAAAATGAAAAAGTCGAATATATAATTATTCGACTTTTTTTTACGCATTCTTTTATATATAAAAACTATGCTATTCCTTTGATTACATCATATTTGGTAATAATGTGATGCTTATTTTCACCTAAATCTACCAATACAGCCTGATTATCTTTGGTAATCAATTTTGAAATTTCATCTATCGGTGTATTTTTATGTACTACCGGAAATGATTTTTGCATTACATCAGCAATGGATGTATCTGCAATATCTTTGTTTTCCATGTATTTTGTAAAAAGTGATGTTTCGTCTACAGAACCTACGATACCTTCTGTATCAACTACAGGAATTTGCGATATTTTAAACTTACGCATACGCTCAATAGCATGTGATACTAATTCTCCTGTTTTTACAGTGACCAATGGCTTATCAGCATGTCCTCTGATTAAATCAGCAGCTGTAGAGATTTCTTCTTCTAAGAAACCGCGTTCACGCATCCAATCGTCATTAAACATTTTTCCAACATATCTACTTCCATGATCGTGAAACAAAACCACAACCACATCATCTTTACCAAAGTGTTCTTTGAGTTGTAATACACCTTTGATCGCAGCTCCAGCAGAATTTCCTAAAAACATTCCTTCTTCTTTGGCCAATCGTTGTGTATATACAGCAGCATCTTTGTCTGTTACTTTTGTAAAACCATCAATGATACTAAAGTCTACATTTTTAGGTAAAATATCTTCACCAATTCCTTCCGTAACATAAGAGTAAATTTCATTTTCATCAAAAATACCCGTTTCATGATATTTTTTAAATACAGAACCATACGTATCAACTCCCCAAACTTTTACATTCGGATTTTGTTCTTTTAAGTATTTACCAACACCCGAAATGGTTCCACCAGTTCCAACACCTACGATAAAATGTGTTACCCTTCCTTCGGTTTGTTTCCAAATTTCAGGACCTGTACTTTCATAATGCGCTTTGGTGTTACTTGGATTGTCATACTGATTTACATACCATGAGTTTGGTGTTTCTTCTCCCAAACGTTTTGATACTGAATAATACGAACGTGGATCTTCTGGTTCAACTGCAGTTGGACACACAATAACCTCAGCTCCAACGGCACGTAAAATGTCCATTTTTTCTTTCGATTGTTTGTCTGCCATCACACAGATTAACTTATACCCTTTTACAATAGCAGCTAAGGCCAAGCCCATTCCTGTGTTTCCTGAAGTTCCTTCAATAATGGTTCCGCCAGGTTGTAAGCGCCCATCTGCTTCAGCATCTTCAATCATTTTTAAAGCCATTCTATCCTTTACAGAATTTCCAGGGTTGAATGTTTCATATTTTGCCAATACTAAAGCATCGACGCCTTCTACTAAGGCATTCATTTTAACTAAAGGTGTATTTCCAATAGTTTCTAATATGTTATTTGCGTATTCCATTCTTATGTGTTGAGTGGACAAAGATACAAAGTCTCTGTAGATATTTTCATAATAAAATTTAAAAGTCTATTAATTTAATAGACTTTTAATATTCCAACGCCTTTTACTATTCCTTTTTTACAAATTCTAAGGATATTAGCTATAACATATTCTACTTCAAAAGCTGGATTTTACTCAAACTTAATTGCCTTTACAGGAGAAATTTTTGTAATGATATATGATGGAAGTAACAACATCAATACACACAAAACCAATGTTCCTATGTTGAGTGCTACAATATGCCATATTTCAATATGTATCGGAATAGTGGTTGTGTGATATTGCTCCGGATTTGGAAAAGTCAAAAAACCAAAAGCATCTTGCAACCATATAAGTCCAATTCCAATAACATTTCCCCAAAGCAATCCTATTCCTATCAAATATGCTGCATTATACAAGAAGATTTTACGAATGTCCCAATCGCTACTCCCTAGAGATTTTAAAATTCCAATCATAGGAGTTCTATCCAAAATCAATACTAAAAGTGCCGTAATCATGTTGATTCCTCCCACAATAATAATGATACCTATAATGAGAAATATATTGACATCAAACAGTGAAATCCACTCAAAAATAAACGGAAACTTCGTGATAACATTTTGTGTATCCAAAGTAGAAGCAATAGCATGATATACTTCGTTTGTTTTTTCTTCTATACTTCCAAAATCATCTATAAAAACTTCATAGTTTCCTACTTCGCCATTTTTCCATTTATTCATACGTTGTATGTGACGAATATCAACCAAGAGTACGTTGGCATCAAATTTCTGGAATCCTGAATCGTAAATTCCAACAATTTCAAAAGTTCGTTCGTTCGGAATTTCACTAGTATTTTCCTTTAAAAACAAGGTTTTAAACGTATCTCCTAACTTCAGTTCTAAACGTCTTGCCATGTAAGCAGAAATTAGCACTTCTCTATTTTCTCGTTTTTCAGAAACATTTGGAAATCGCCCTTCAGTTAAAAAATCCTCAAAAGCCTTCCAATTATAATCTGCACCAACTCCTTTTGCCAATACGCCTTCAAACGTTTTTTCTGTTCTAATAATTCCTGCTTTAATCGCAACCGCTTGCAAATGATTAACACCTTCAACATCTGTAACGTTTTTGTAAAAGTCGTCTTCTACAGCCAATGGCATCAAGGAAACTTCCGAATTATTATTATCAAAATGTGAGATTTGAATATGTCCGTTAAAGGTGGCTACTTTTTCTTGGATCGTTTTTTGCAGTCCCATTCCTGTAGCAATCGCAACCATCATCATAACAATGCCAATAGCAATAGCTGCGATGGCGATTTTTATTATTGTTGCCGATACACTACTTTTATATTGTTTTGCCTTAATAATACGTTTGGCAATAAAAAACTCGTAATTCAAATTAAAGAATGGTTTATAGATTTTTCAAAAATACATTTTTATTGTTGTTATTGATTGGATTTTTCACAAGATGTGGCTCTAAAGAACAACAAAAAGTGCAAAATATTGCAGATGCTAGTACTTCTTCTATGGTAAAAGATGATAACGCTTCCGCAGAATTGTCTCAGAAAGAAATTATCGTTGGTGCAAATAAAACAAACGAACTACTTACTAAGCTTAAAAATAGGCGTGTTGGAATTGTTGCCAATCAGACAAGTGTTATTTTTAAACCGGATAAAACCTATACACATTTGGTAGATTCGTTAGTTGCATTACAAGTTGATGTAAAAACTGTTTTTTCTCCTGAACATGGGTTTCGTGGAAAAGCAGATGCTGGCGAAATTGTAAAAGATGGAAAAGATATAAAAACTGGATTACCTATTATTTCGCTGTATGGAAAGAATAAAAAACCTTTTCCTAAACAGCTTGAAAATTTAGAAGTTGTCATTTTTGATGTACAAGATGTTGGTGTGCGTTTTTACACCTATATTTCTACACTTCATTATGTCATGGAAGCCTGTGCAGAAGCTAATATTCCTGTCATTGTACTCGACAGACCCAATCCGAACGGACATTATGTGGATGGTCCAATTTTAGAGAAAGAATTTAAGAGTTTTATAGGAATGCATCCAATTCCGATTGTACACGGAATGACTATTGGTGAGTATGCAAAAATGATCAACGGTGAAAGCTGGTTAAAGAATAAAATACAATGTGATTTAACGGTGATTCCGATGGATAATTATACGCATGAAACAATATATAGTTTGCCTATAAAACCATCGCCAAACTTACCAAATGATCAATCAATTAATTTATATCCGAGTTTGTGTTTGTTTGAAGGAACACCCATTAGTATAGGACGCGGAACTGAAAAGCAATTTCAAATTGTTGGAACGCCAGAATATATATTGAAACGACACCGATTTAGTTTTACACCAAAACCAAACTTTGGAGCAAAATACCCAAAACACGATGGCAAAGAATGTCATGGATATAATTTAACGAAAGAAGCGCGTTTGTCAGAACTCAATTTAAAATGGTTGTTAGAATTCTACAAAACACATAAAGAATACGCGCCAAAGACACCGTTTTTTAATAAAAATAAGTTCTTCTCTAAACTCGCAGGAACCAACAAACTGCAAGCACAAATTGAAGCAGGCATGTCTGAAGCTGAAATTAAAGCAACTTGGAAAGAAGGTTTAGAGACTTATAAAAAAACCAGAGCTAAATATTTGATGTATGATTGATTAGGTAATAGGTTTCAGGTTTTAGATGTTCATCTTGACTAGGCTTGATGTGACAATTTGTAAATGAAAAGTAATTGAATAATAAAAACATTGCTATATCTTCACATTATCAAATTAAAAATATCAGCCCGAGTGATTTTCAATAGAAAATTGTATTGAGAACTACTTTGAAATACTCGTTTGAATTCTTTGTGTAATTTCCTCAATTGTCCCTAAACCATCAAAAGTTTCTACACTAATTTTCGATTTCATATATTCAATAGCAGGTTTCGTAGAAGTCTCAAAAACATTAATACGTTTTTTATGTGTTGCAACATCCTTATCGTCTTCTCTAGTTGAAGTTTCTGCTCGTTTTTGAGCTCTTGCTAATTATTCAGCTTTTGGGACTTTTATTTTAATATTTTACCTATTTCTAGGCTCTTAGAAGTTACTAATTCCAACAAATCATTTACTTGTGGAACTGTTCTTGGATATCCATCGAGTATGATGCCTTTACGTTCTCAATTTTCATCCAAAATATTTCCAAATAGCTCTTTCATAATTGCATCAGGTACCAAATCTCCTTTTCTTTCATATTCAGACAATATCTTGCCTATTTCAGTTTCTTTTTCTTTTTCCAAACGACATCGATCTCCAGTGGAAATGTGTTCAAACTGTAGTGTATCTTTTATGATTTGACATTGTGTTCCTTTTCCTGAGTATGGTGGTGCTGTAATGATTAATATTTCCATAAATACTTTTAAACTTATTGTTCGCTGTTTTTATTTTTTTGTTCGATCCAAAGCGACATATATTTTGTACTTTTTGTATTGTGCAATTGTAATAGATTTCCAAAAAAGTTTTGTATTCTATGTGTTTCTAAATGCGTTTGCGTATTTTTTATTTTACCTAAAAGTTGTTGCTGAAACTGCTCTTTTTGATAGCGGTTTTCTAAAATTACAAAACCATCTTGCTGCGCTTGCAACCAACTATTTTTGTCCGTATATAATGTTACAGTTTCGGTCACTAAGGTTTCTATATCGTCCGAAATAATTCCGTTCCAAGGGAAATCTCCATGCATACCTTCTGCGCCAATGGAAGAAGTTACACAAGGTGTTCCGTTTTGCATTCCATCAATAAACTTTCCTTTGAGTCCAGCACCAAAACGCAATGGCGCTAATACTATTCTTGCTTCCGAAATGACTTCGGCTGCGCTTTCTGCTCTTCCTTTTACATAAAAGCGTTCTTTTGGCTGATTCAATTGTAAGTTATGCTCTTTGGCATAGGAACCATAGACATGCATTTCTGCTTTGGGCAATTTTTTCCGTAAGATTGGCCATACATCTTTTTTTAGATATTCTACCAAATCGCGGTTTGGCGCATGCAAAAAGTTTCCAATAGTGACGAAATGTTGTCGTTCTTCAAACCTTGGCAACGTTGCTATATGTTCTTCTGATAATTTTTCTACCATAAATGGAATGTATACCAACAAGGAAGCATCAATCTTAAAGTCATTGATTAAAATATCGCGTTCTACTTCCGAAATCAATAATGAAATATCACAACGTAAAATACTGGCAATTTCTCGCTGAGCAAGGTTATATCTTTTTAGTTGATCTATATGAAAATCGTTTCCATCTTTTAGTGCTTGATGTCGTGCTTTTCGCAAACTGTGTAAATCTTCTGTATCTAGAATTCGCAATGCTTTTGGACAGTGTTCAGTGACACGCCAACCAAACTGTTCTTCCATCATAAAACGATCAAACAGTACAATAGTTGGCTGCAATTTTTTTATGAATTCGTCAAAGCTAGGATCGTTAATCTGAATGGTTTTTGATGCAATATCCATCTGACGTAAGTCATAACAAAATTCTCCTTTTACTGCTGGACATGCAAAAGTCACTTTCCAATCTTGCGATCGAAAAAGTTTTAATAATTGCAACATTCGCGTTCCTGCTGCAGAAGAATTTGGCTCTGGCCAAACGTAACCGATGACTAAAACCTGCTGCATTAATTTTTATATAAATTTCTTAAGATACCTGGATAATCAGTAATGATACCATCTACATCCCAATTAATGAGTTGTTCCATCTCTTTGGAGTTATTAACGGTCCACGGAATTACCTTCATTCCATAACGACGTTGATATTCCTTGATATTTTCTTTCGTTAATAACTTATAATATGGACTCATGATTTCTGGCTTAAAGCTAAGTTGTTCTAGCTTTGTCTTCATATCTTCATTTTCATCAACTAACAAAGCTACGTCCATTTTTGGAGCTTGTTTTTTGATTTCTTCCAACGTTTCCAAATCAAATGCTTGCAAATTTACACGATTCGCTAGCTTATGTTTTTGAACAACTTCAATCACCAAACGCACAAATTCACTTAATTTTGGCGCATACACCTCATCATATGTAGGTTTTCTTTTGATTTCAATATTGTATTTGATATCATTTTTTGTTTTTGCTTCTGCGATTTTAATGACATCCTCTAATAAAGGCTTTGCTACTTTGGCTTTTTTTTGTGTTAGAAATCTTGGATGTTTTTTTGTTCCACAATCGTACTGACGAATGCTATCATAACTCATTTGATAGAGATTGTATTGTTTTTCTTCAGTCTCAGGAATTGGATTTCCTTGTAAGTCAAATACAATTTCATGATTCATAAAAGGTTCATGAGACACCACTACTTTATGATCTTTGGAAATCACTACATCCAACTCTAAGGTATGCACCTCAAGATCAATAGCTTTTTCAAATCCAATTATTGAGTTTTCTGGCAACAAGCCTCTACAACCACGGTGTCCTTGAATATCAACCATTTTTCTGTGTGATAGCTTAGATGGATCTTCTGTACAACTCCACAAGCAAATAGTACAACTTAAGACCAAAATACGAAGAAAGAATTTCATACTTATATGATTATTCGTCCGAGTTTAAAGTTGTTGGCGGACGATATTTATTGAATGGAATTTTGAGTAAACTCTTTAAGTCTGCATTTTCAGAAGCATCTGGATAGGTATCTACTCCGTATACCAAAGTATCTGGATCTTTTACCGCAAAAGTTCTAAAGATATGATCCCAAACAGAAAAGATATTCCCATAATTTTTATCAGTATACGGCAATACATGATGATGGTGAACTTTGTGCATGTTTGGTGAAACAATGATATAACTAATCCACTTATCTAACTTTTTAGGAATGCTAATATTGGCATGATTAAATTGCGACAAAACTACTGATATGGATTGGTACAACATAATGATAGCTACTGGCGCTCCAACGATGAATACTCCTAATAAGGTAAAAACAAAACGAATTACGCTTTCGCCAGGATGATGTCGGTTTGCTGTTGTAGTATCCACATGCGTATCGGTATGATGCACTAAGTGAAAACGCCACAAAACAGGAACTCTATGCTCTACATAATGTGCCAACCAAGCACCTATTAAATCTAACAAAGCAACACCAATTAACACATACCACCAAGCAGATAACTCTGGCAATTGAATATCAATCCATTGCAATACTCCAAATTTATTGGCTACTGTCCAATCGGAAACTTTGAGTAATAAAAATGCCAAAAAGAAATTGACTGCAATCGTTGTTAAGGTAAAAAAGATATTGATACCTGCGTGGTTTACTTTTTTGTAATTGAATCGAAATAAAGGAATTATATATTCAATCAACCAAAAAAAAGCGATCCCACCAACTAAAATTGCACTTCGATGCGAAGAAGGAATCGATTCAAAATAAGATAAGATAGTGTCCAAGATAATTTAGGTTTTGTGAGATCATAAAGATACGTTTTTCTAAAAATTAGTCCAAACTAACGTTTTCCTTTTGCTTCAATAACAGACTTCAATTTTTCAACAATATTATACGTGGCTGGGCAAATGGGGATGTTATTCATCGTTATCTCAGAAATCTTGTGGAATTTTTTCCGATCGGTATGTGGATATTCTCTACAGGCTTTTGGACGCACATCATAAATCATACATTCATTATCAGCTCCTAAAAAATGACACGGTGCATTTTGCAATACATAATGATTGTCTTCATCAAAGTATAAAAACTGACTTATAAACTGATGTTCTTTCATTCGAAAATGCTTTGAGATTCGAGCAATGTCAGCATTTGTAAATATAGGACTCGTTGTCTTACAACAATTGGCACAGGCAAGACAATCCGTTGTTTCAAATTCTTCCTCATGCAGTTCTTGCATAATATAATCAAGGTTTTTTGGCGTTTTCTTTTTTAATTTTTGGAAGAATTTTTGATTCTCTTTTTCTACTTCTTTTGCCTTTTTTGGCAATCCATCAATAATATCCTGCATCTGAATTTGTCTTATAAAACAAAAATACACAACATTTTTTGGATTTATGGGGTAACAAAATTTTCATACCTACACTTAGGTAAAGAATACCTAAAATGAGGCGTCATTTTTCATGTATGAAAAGATGAAAACTAGCATCGTAAAATTGAGGGATTTTAGGGTCTAGACTAATTCTGTTAATTATTTAGGTTATAATTAACAATAAGCAACGACAAAAACATTAGTTAGTTGTCGTTGCTTTTTTTATGTGTTTGCATGAAAGTTTAATTTCTTACTGTACTTTTGCCACAAGCATTGAAAGCCATGAAAGATTTATTTGGAAAAGCAATTTTAGATTATCAGCAAGGAAATTACACGGAAGATATTGTAACAGCCACTTCTATTTCAGAAGATGATACGTTACCCATCCCCTATTTATTTCGTTCATACTCAGAAATGCCTTTACTAGAACAAACTGCTTTGCAGCTTTCCAAAGGCAAAGTATTAGATGTTGGTTGTGGCGCTGGAAGTCATAGTTTGTATTTACAAAACGAACGTAAGTTAGATGTGACAGCGATCGATGTTTCTGAAGCAGCAATTGAAGCCTGCAAACTTAGAGGTATTACGCATGCTGAAATTGCAGATGTGATGAAGTTTTCTGGACAGTTTGATACCATTTTATTATTAATGAATGGTGCTGGCATGTGTGGAAAACTGAATCAAATTGCTTTTTTTTTACAGCATTTAAAATCATTATTGACAAATGATGGACAAATTTTAGTCGACTCTTCCGATATCATTTATATGTTTGATGAAGACAAAGATGGCGGCAAATGGATTCCTTCTGAAACCGATTATTACGGAGAATTGTTATACTACGTAAGCTACAAAGGCGAACATGAAACACCTTTTAATTGGCTGTATATTGATTACAACAGTCTCCAAAATGCGGCACATGCTTGCGGCTTGCAATGCGAATTAATTTTGGAAGGTGAGCATTATGACTATTTAGCTAGATTGACAAAATAAGCTACTAATAAAAAACCTAACAATTTAAGCTCTAACATTGGAGCGTTCTAACATCTAAAAGCGAGGCAGCCTAAGAGTCAAGCAAGTCTAAAGCAAAGCCTATCTAATGATCAATTCAAGCTATAGCCTTTTTGTGCAAGTTTACTAAGAACGCTTTTATACAAATCGCCACTCCATTGCTGAGAAATTTCTCCTTCAAGTTTTGCCAAACCATCACGACTTGCAATCATTTTCAAACCTGTTTCTGAATCATAGAAGTTCAAAATTTGTTTACGTTGTGTATCTGTGAGTTTTGTTTTGTCTGTCTGCATTTGCTTCAAAGCTCCAGATTCATAAAACACAATCATGTTCTTAATATCATTGAGCGAAAAATAAGCTTTATACGCAGAAACAAGGATAGATTTTACATCATCTACATGTTTTTTCTTGTTTCCTTCTAACTCATTCCAAATAGCTTCAGGAATTTTATAATCTTTGAAACGTTTCTTCAACATATCAAACATCGCATCAATAGCACATTCATATTGTTCTTGCGTTCCATTAATGGTCAAATAATGTTTCACCGTATCTATGTAAGGATTAGTTTGAGCTATAGAAGCTTGACCACAGATAAAAAATAAAGTAATAATCAGTAATTTTTTCATACTAAATAAAGTATATCAGATAGGTTTACAAGGATATTGTTTTTCAAATAGTATTCCGAAAAAGAAATATAAAATGTATTTTTGTAGTATTAGTGTTAAATTATTCAAAATCAAACAAAATAAATTGTCACAAATTTAAAAAAAAGAGCAATAAATGTTATTTTTTTGTTAATTTCCCGACAAAATAACACAATCGTAAAATTAATACATCCTATTTACAATGAAAAACTTTACTCTTGTTCTGTTGTTTGCCTTTATTCTACAGGTATCAGCGCAGAATCCACAAAAACCACAACCTGAAAGTTGGAGTGTTCCATCGATAGAAAAAGTGGCTCCAATTAAATTCCAAAAACCAGATTTGGCACCTTTAAAAGCTGAAGATGCTGTAAATGATCTAGATAAATCAATTCCTTGGCGTTTTGGATATGATCATTTTGTAGATTATGGTTTAACCAATGCTGGTAAATGGCACGAATTACCAAATGGAGATCGAATTTGGAGAATTAACTTTATTTCTCCAGGAGCATTAACGATGAATCTGATTTTTGATACATACCATATTCCTGTGGGGGGAAAAGTATATGTATATAATGGTGATCGTTCACAAATTTTAAATGAATTTACACATTTACACAATAGTCCAGAAGAAATTCTAGGAACTTGGATGGTAGATGGTGAACATTTATGGATTGAATATTTTGAGCCAAAGAAAGTAAGAGGTCAAGGGCGTTTAAATATTGGTAATGTTGTTCACGGATATAGATCTTTAAAGTATCCTGACGGAACTACTGATGCAAAAGCATTGAATGACTCTGGTCCATGTAATGTAGATGTAAACTGTGATATCAGTGCATTCAACTCAACAGCTCACGACATAAAAAACGATGTAAAAAGATCAGTTGGAATGATCGTTGTTGGTGGTAGTGGAAACTGTACAGGTGCTCTAGTTAATAATACTAACAATGATGGAACTCCATATTTCTTAACAGCAAATCACTGTTTAGGTGGATCTGTTGCTGGATGGGCTTTCCGTTTCAATTGGGCAAGTGACGAATCTGTAGCTGATTGTGCTACAAACGCACCAAGTATAAACAATGGTTTTATACAAACGGCTAGTGGTGGTATTTTAAGAGCTGCCAATGCAAAATCAGATATGGCATTAATAGAAATTACTGATGCTACTTTCTTTACAAACAATAGTGCTGACTTAGTATGGGCAGGATGGAATCGTTCTACTACAGCTGTACCATCTTTAAACGTTGGTGTACACCATCCAAGTGGAGATATTCAAAAAGTATGTGTAGACCTACAAGGAGCAACAAGAACAACAACTGGTTTTAATGGTGAACCAAACGCAGAAATGTGGCGAATTGCTGATTGGGATTTAGGAGTAACTGAACCAGGTTCTTCAGGTTCTCCTTTATTTGATCAAGATGGATTAATTATCGGAAAACTTTCTGGAGGTTCTGCAGCATGCGCAGGGACAAACGACAATGGAGGTTTTGACATTTACGGACGATTTGGAGTTTCTTGGGATTTTAGTGCTGCTAGCAATGCTCAATTAGAGTTCTGGTTAGATCCGGCAGGAACAAACCCAATAACACTTGGACAATTCCCTCCTTTACAAACATTTGACAATGACGCAGCTATTTCCGTGTTAAATATTCCTACAAACTTATGTGAAGATACTATTACACCAACAATACGCATCACAAATGCAGGAAACCTTCAGTTAACCAGTGCTACCATCATGTATCAATTAGACAGTGGTGCAGTAAGCTCAATGAACTGGACAGGAAGTTTAGCAAATGGTGAGTTTGACGATATTCCATTATCAGCTATTGGTGTTACTGGTGAAGGGGCACATTCTTTTACTGTATCAGTGTCAAACCCTAATGGAACAATGGATGAATCACCTTCAAATGATTCAAATACTAAAAACTTTACAATTCCTCCTGGTTTTGAAATCACTACAGTTAGAGTTATCATTACTCCAGACCGTTATGGAGGAGAAACTACTTGGACATTAGCAGATTCTAATGGAATTGTTATTGGTAACGGTGGACCATACACTACAACAGGTGTTAATGGAACTCAACCAGATGAGATCCAAGATGTAAACATTACAACACTTAATGAGTGTTACACATTTACATTACTTGATTCTTATGGAGATGGAATCTGCTGCTCATATGGTGCAGGGACCTATCGTTTAGAAGACGGTGCAGGAAATATTATAGTGAATGGAACAGGATCATTTGGTTCAAGCATTTCTAACTTGTTTAAAGTTACAGAACCATTAAGCGTTGGAGAAAATGCATTAGCAAGTAACTTACGTATTTATCCTAATCCTTCTGCTTCAGATTTCACCGTAAATGTGAAGCAATATGCTAGCTTAACATATGAAATTAGCAGTGTAACAGGACAACGTATCCAAGCAGGTTCTTTTAGTCAAGGAAACAATACGCTCTCTATGCGCAGTGAAGCTGCTGGAATTTATTTTATAAGAATTACAGATGTAGAAACTAATACTAGTACAACAAAAAAGATTGTTAGATACTAGAAATTGAACTTACCTTATTTACAACAGCATCCGTTTTTCAATTGAAAAGCGGATGTTTTACTTTTATACCTTTCTTCGTGAATAACTTTCGCACAAATCTGAAAGCATTTTTTTTAGACTTCATTAAAATCACTTACTTTTATCCCAAATTTTCGAACAAATGAGTAGCAAGCACAATTTTTTTGAACACATTGAAAAAGGATACGTAACCAAAGGAGAATACATTACCATAGGTGCTGCCATGTATGAAGGAGAAACAGTTACAGATGCTTATGTGAAAATTCCCTTAAAAACATTAAACAGGCATGGTTTAATTGCTGGAGCTACAGGAACAGGAAAAACTAAAACCTTGCAAGTACTTGCTGAAAATCTTTCTGATAAAGGAATTCCTGTTTTATTAATGGACTTAAAAGGTGACTTAAGTGGATTGGCGCAACCAAGTCCTGGACATCCAAAAATTGACGAGCGTCATGCCAAAATTGGATTTCCGTTTGAAGCCAAAAGTTTCCCTATTGAGGCGTTGTCACTGTCCGATCAGGATGGTGTACGCTTGCGTGCTACTGTTTCTGAATTCGGTCCTGTTCTATTATCTCGAATTTTAGATTTAAGCGAAACTCAGTCAGGAATTGTTGCTGTTATCTTTAAATATTGTGATGACAACAAAATGCCATTGCTCGACTTAAAAGACTTTAAAAAAGTATTACAATACGCCACTAACGAAGGAAAAAAAGAATTTCAAGAAGCATATGGACGAATTTCTACCGCTTCTACAGGTGCCATTTTGCGTAAAATTATTGAGTTAGAACAACAAGGTGCTGATTTGTTTTTTGGAGAAACTTCTTTTGAAGTAGACGATTTAACACGCATTGATGAAAACGGACGTGGATATATTAATATTATCCGTTTGACCGATATTCAAGACAGACCAAAGCTATTCTCAACTTTCATGTTGAGCTTGTTAGCTGAAATCTATGAAACTTTTCCTGAGCAAGGTGATAGCGGGCAACCAGAATTGGTATTGTTTATTGACGAAGCACATTTAATATTTAAGCAAGCTTCAAGTGCTTTATTAGATCAGATAGAAAGTATTGTAAAATTAATTCGTTCAAAAGGAATTGGATTGTATTTTGTAACCCAAAATCCAACCGATATTCCAGAAGCTGTCTTAGGGCAATTAGGACTAAAAATACAGCATGCGCTACGTGCATTTACAGCAAAAGACAGAAAAGCAATCAAATTGACCGCTGAAAACTATCCTGATTCTGAATATTATGATACAACCGAAGTATTAACTTCTTTAGGAATTGGAGAAGCCTTAGTTTCTGCTCTTGATGAAAAAGGACGTCCTACTCCACTCGCTGCCACTATGCTTCGTGCTCCTATGAGTCGAATGGATGTGTTGACACCTAAAGAATTGAAACAAGTGATCGTCAACTCTAGACTCATTGGAAAGTACAACGAAGAAATTGATAGAGAAAGTGCTTATGAAATGCTAAATGAAAAAATCAAAAAAGCAGAAGCACTTGAAGAAAAAGAAAGAGAGCAAAGAGCTAAAGAAGAAAAGAAATCTTCTCGTAGTTCTAGTAGAAGAAGTACGAGACAAAATCCGATTATCAAAGTACTGACAAGCGCAACCTTTATCAGAAGCATCTTTGGAATTCTAAAAAAAGTTATCAAATAAATAAAATACATAAATTACAACCCAGTGAAAAAATCCTTATTCCTTGGACTTATTATTGCTTGCTTGACAAGCTGTGCAAAAAAAGAAGATCCTTTTTTAATTCAAAAAGATCGTATTGGACAACTCTCTAAAGACATTACTGTAAAGCAATTGGATTCTATTTTTGCAAAAGATTCTCTAGTAAAACGTATTGGTGAAGGCGATTATATGCAAGCTGGAAATGACACATATCTAGTTTTTGAAAAAAGAGGAAAACATATTTTCACCTTAACGCCAAGACAACAGCACGATGAAAATGAAAAGATAAAAACGATCCAAGTTCACGATTCACGTTATAAAACAGAAAAAGGCATTTCGCTAAAAAGTACGTTTAAAGACATTCGCGATGCTTACAAAATCAAAAACATTTACAATACAATGAAAACTCTTGTCATTACTGTAAATGGAGATGAATATTTTACTATTGACAAAAAGGAGTTACCAGAAGATTTACGCTACGATATGAGTTTAAATATTGAAGCAATTCAAATTCCTGAAGCTGCAAAGATCAAACAATTCATGATCAATTGGAAACACGAAGAAATCGCAGATACCGACGAAAAAGATGAGCAGTAAAAAATACCATATTCAAAAAAGTCCTTTTGTCGTTCCAACAACAGACGGCAAACTGATAGAAGAACATTTTGGCAATGCTACTGATGGAAACTCAGGAATTAGTATTGCACACATGATTGCACCGCCAAAATGGAGCGAACCTTTTCAAACTCCAGAATTTGATGAATACACCTATATCATCAAAGGAAAAAAACAATTTATTATTGAAGGAGAAACCATTGTATTGGAAGCTGGACAATCGATCAAAATAGAAAAAAACACCCGCATTCAGTATTCCAATCCATTTGACGAGGATTGTGAATATATTGCGATTTGTCTGCCAGCTTTTTCTATGGATTTGGTACATCGCGAAGAAAACTAAAAATTGAATTTCTAATTATAAATTTTACTACATACATGTCAGTCATCGCTGGAAGAAAAAATCTTTCATCGGTGACTGACATTAATTAACTTTAATTTATCTAACGACTGCAGTAACTTACGTCAATAGTATAAGCCTCTCCTCCTGAGCAGATAAAACCATATTGCGTGTGTAGACATCTATCACGTGTCTCTTCGCAAACTCCACAAGAGAGGAGTGATCCTCCTCCTAATAGTTCACTTTTAAGTTCTAAATTTGAAATTGATTTCTTATTCAAGTTCAAAGATTTTAATTTCTGTTTTTTCATAATGGTAACAATTTGTTTTTAATTTTTAAAGTTTAGACTTTTCAATATTATCTAGTACAACTCAAGCTAATTTTTAAGCAATGTTTATTTTGAGTACATACACAAGAAATCGTTTGACATGAACCTACTTGTGTTACGCAATTGACACCACTCCCGCCAATGATTACATCCATTGATAAATTAGAGATTGAGTCTTTCACTAATTTCAATTTCTTAATACTTTGTTTTTTCATAATATCTAATCTTAATTATTTACTCGAAGGTCATTGAAAAAAATAGTAGGTACAATACAGAATGTAAATCTGCATGTAATTATTTCATATTTGATGAAAACAAAAAAATCAAGTCAAAACCTATTGGTCTCAACTTGATTTCTAAATGGTATGTAGTGTATAATTCTGTCTTTATTATTTAATAATGGTGATATATCTATATGTACTATTTTTTCCGATATAACCATATCCATTCGTCGTTCTTGCCCTTGCATATACATTAAACGAATGTGCGCAGGTTACTTTAGGATTAAAACTTCCTTGAATACTATGGCTTCCTTTCCAGTTTCCTGGCGTTGTTACAGGATCGTAATTTTCATATACAATATTCTTAGAGTCGCCTTCGCCCATCGCGCTGTTAAACTATAATCTAACAAGTTTCCTTCGCTGTCGTAGCCTTCAAAATCTATATCTAAAGTATCATTAGGATTTTGCAAGTTCACAATTCCACATGTACCAACTTCAGCATTATTATATTTTACAGAATTAATACTTACTTCTGGTAAATTATTATCGATATACATAGTTAATACTTGCTCTGGATTTGTAGCGCCAACTTCCGTTCCTGCATTGTTATAGAATTTTACTTTAAACTGATGCAAACCTGTATTTAGCTTAGTAGAATTAAATTGAAACAACAAATCGTCAATTGAATAATCTACACCTGCATTTGGCATTTTATAAAAATTATTGGCATCTGGCGAAGAAGCTTCCAATACATAATCGGAACCATCCCATTTATAATTGTACCAAGATGTAACAAACTCAGCAAATGATCCTGATGTTCCTTTTCTGTGGAATACTTTATATTTCTTAGCACCTAAACCTGGTAATTGATTCATTTTTGAACGATTTCCAATTACATTTAACAATCCGCCAAAAGCTGCATTTCTTGCATAAATAAAATAATTGGAAGCTGTGGTAGCACGTCCTGTTGTTGTATTAATTTTTGTTGTTGGAATCAACCCGACACTTCCCATTACTGGTCCTAAATCTGCATTTGAAATAGATGGCTTTCTTGAGAAATATAAGGTGTGTAATTTAGAAAAGTCTCTAAAGAAGTTTGCTGGTGTATCATAAGTTAAATTTGGTTTGTTTGAATGTACTCTAAAACCAAACTTTGTGTATGAGCTAAACCACCACCATAATAAGTTTACTTTTAAATCAGTTAATCGAAAACGAAACATCCAAATTCTGTGTGGCGTTGCTGAATTTGGAGAAGTCCCAAAAGTACTTTTACATTCTGACTTTTGTGGTTCGTTCAATAAACCTGTACATCTTCCAGCTCATAAATAGTATTGTCTTCGCATTTTTATTAGGATTCCCACGATAATTTCCATAATTCACATCGTATCTTGGCGTGATCGCTTTATTACGGTTTAAATCGAATGTAAACCAAAAATAATCGCCTGTTCCCAGATCGTTATGCGTATCTTCAATCACATCCAATAACACATATAAATATTTGCGTCGTTCTTTGCAAGCATTAGTCCTCCATCAAATTCCATTTGCTTTTCCAATGCGCCCGACCAAACAGCATCTTCTAATTGATCTTCTAAGTTTACAGGCGTTCCTGCCCAGGTTGATTTAATTGTTCCCATGATTTTCTAGTTTTTAGGTTATATTATTTCCGGGACAAAACTATTTCAAGGCAAAGCACTGTGTAAAAGTCAAAAAACTAATTTAACTTAGGAAAAAGACGGTGCGCTTTTAGCTGAAAATATAAAAACATGTCATTTTTCCCATTAAAACAATTTGTCATGAATAGGCAAAGGCTTTTGTTTTTTTAGTACTTTCACACAAAATACAACTCCTAATAAAATATGAATATTGAATTTTTCTCAGAATTACATGAAGATGTAACTCCTGTAATTATCACTGTTGACATTGATGAAAACTTACCCATAAAAGATTTGTTTTCTAAACTTCATGATATTACTGGAATACCTCGTTATATAGAGGTTGTTATGTTTGATGGCAGCACTGAAAAAATAGCATGTCGTTATTCTTATAAAGACCATCCTGACCGAATAGGTTTTATGTCTATTAACGATTTAGAGCAAAAAATAAGCGATTTTCCTAAAAATGGAAATAACGGAGAACTTAGTGTCTATATAAACACAGACAATGGATTTGTAAATTAAACTATATACTTTTAATTCCCTAACTATAACAAATGAACATTGAATATTACCATTGGGTTGGTCACGAAGAATACTATGCTGAATTAAACCCTGAGATGTCCAAGATAAGACCCGTGAAAGAAGTGTACAATATTGATATTGACGAAAGTTTACCGATACAAGAACTTTTATCTAAACTTTATGACATCACTAATACAGCACCTTACCGTGAGGTAGAATGGGATGGCAAAGTAGAAAAAGTAGCTTCTAGTTGTTATTTTAAAAATGGAACGGACATACATGATTTTAGAACTATTGATGATTTAGAACAACGAATTAGTGATTTTCCAAAGCATGGTGCTAATGGCGAATTAAGCCTACATATAAGCATGACTATTGCCTATGGTAACTAAATACACATACCATAAAGATTTAGTTTCTCAGCCTATTATTGAAGATTTACAACAAGGAAATACTGTTGTTCTCATAGAACACTTTCCATTAACTGATGTTGATCTTCAAACATTTATAAAACGTCTAGGAGTTAGTATTAAAGAAATTAGAAACAATAACGGGCAAGATGTTTTTGATGTAAAAGTTAGGAAGCAAAATGGTTTCTTCACTTCCATTGCCAATTCTAATTTAGCATTTCCGTTGCATACTGATGCTGCTGATTTTAAAGATATTCCAAATTGTGTTGGATTATTATGTGTAAAACCTGCACCTTCGCAACAAGGGAAAAGTACCTTTGTATTTTTAGATGACATTCTAAAACAAATATCAAAAGAAGAAATTCAAGAACTCACTTCAAAGAAATGGAATTTTAGAGGACAATCTCGAAGCATTGTCAATGTGATAAATGATAGATATACGATTTGTTATGACCGAATTACCATGGAAACTTTTTCTAAATTAAATGATGCTGAAAAAAAATATCTGAGTACACTTGACCGCCTTTTTGAAAAAAACATATTTGAAACTCAGCTAAAAAAGGAGACTTGATTCTCTTTCGAAACGATTTACTACTTCCCGGGCGCACAAAAATTGATTTAGATTCTGATAGATTGTTTTAAAGCATCCGATTCAATTTAAAATAAAAACCTTCTTTTTAGTCTAGACGAATACTTGCTATTTCTATTCACTTACCATAAAATAAACTACAGATTTCCTTCTTTCATTACGAATTCTAGTTTAACGCTAACGAATTCTAAAAGCACTCCAAAAAACCGTCAAGTTGGGGCTACATTTGAAATGTAATTAAGAAACAAAGTTGTCTTAATCACCAGTAAAAAAGATACAAACTTTAAAAGAAACAACAAATGTGGTACGATGTAACAACAACAAAAATGATTCAAAAATACTTGAATATGTATTCGCAAATCAATATGAAATTTGATACCGAAGGAAAAGTAAACACAGTTGCACTGTTTCAAGAAGGCAGATGGATTTCGAGTCCAACCTTGGCAAAACAAATGCGCTTACAACACATCGCATTGCCAATAAGACAAGAAGCATCCATCACACTAAAAAGATAATTTAGGTTGGTTAGTTGGGTAAAATCAGCTTGGATCTTTTTGATGGCTGTCAAAAAGTACTATCCATTGATTGTATTGAAGAGTGGGTTTTCAATGGCTATATAGATAGTAGTTTCAATCCGAAAGCAGATTGTAAGCGTCCAAGCTGATTTTTAAAAAAGCTAACTAAAAAATATAAAGACAAAACGATTAAATAATAATAAATACAACAACACTATGAAGACAAGAACATTTAAAATGACAGCATTCATGGGACTTGTTTTAACATTAGTTTTTGCATGTTCCCCAAAAGTAAACACAGACGACTTAACTGCATTAAACGAAAGCGAAGCAGTAGCGGAGAAACAAGCAGTAGTTTTTATTGCAGGATACGACAAAGGTGAAAGCACCTATTATAAAGATGCCAAAAAACACTTTGAAGGTATGCACTATCAAATTGTAGATGACGCATTTTCATTACAAGAAATCATTTCTTGGTTAAATAAAAATCACAACGATCAAGACTACAGCGAAATTCACATCGTTAACAAAGGAAACTCTAAAAAAGGATTGTCACTAGAAACCACAATTCACGGAGAATTATTATCTGAAACATCATTACTAAACTGTTTAAAAGAAAGTAAACTTCCAAAACTTGAAAGCGTATTAGCAGCAGATAGCAAATTGGTATTTCACACATCTGAATTAGGAAAAAATAAGCAGTTATTACAAATATTAAAGCAAACGTTTACGGCAAATCATCAGCCAAAAGTATTTGCAACGCCACACGCAACACTTTTTAACGGACAGTTTCAAAAGCATTTCTTAGCAAACGTATTTTACGGATATTATCCAACAGCACAATCGCCAGGAAACATTGATTTATCTAAGCAGTTTATTAGAAAGTATCCATTAGAAGATATCCATTGGTTAAACGCTATCAGAACTAAAGAAGAAGGAGAACCAGGAGAAGCATTCTCATACAAATTTAACATTCCAGTACGTTGGGAAATTGAATTCTCAGATGATGAAGATGTTCCTTCTTTAACAGATGCATACGAAATCATGGATTGGATTGATGACAACGAAGAGTACAGTAATATCCTAAAAGATATGGGCATCAAAAAACAATATTTTAGATGGAGAGCATATAAATCAGGACAGAAAGTAATCATCAAAGGAAAAACAACTGCGGTTTGTATATTAAAACCAATGATGCAACGTAACAATCCATTATCATACGTTCGTACGGAGTTTGACAATCAACGATATTATACACAACTTTAAGAGACAGTTTGATGAATCATATCACGCTCGCATAACATACTTCAATTCATCAAAATGTCATATAAAATACAGTCTACATGTTTATAATACGGAGTAAGCATGTGACTGTATTTCAAAGTTCTAATCATCACTTCGAGTGATTTTTTATAATAAATTGAAGAAAAATTGTATTGAGAAGTACCTGTAAAACGTAAACTTCATAGTAGCTCTCATACATTTTAAAACGAGTTCAAAACACTCGATCTGATGTTTTGAATATCTAAAAAAATCCACTAATTTTTAACTTATATTTGTTTTATGAAAACGCACACAATACAAACCTTGTTTTTCATCCTTTTTTTAAGTGTAACGCAACTCATCGCACAGGAATACGATTATGTTTCTTTGTATGACAATTTAGAAATCAAAAAAAATTATGCTCTATTTGGCGACAATGTAAACTTAAGAGAAAAGCCAAATACAACTTCTAAAGAACTCACACGTTTACGTATTGGTTTTGAAGTAACAGTACTTGCTAAAACCGATTATACTTTTGGAAGTGGCAACGCTAAAACCTATTGGTATAAAGTTCGATATAAAAATTATGTAGGTTTTATTCCAGGGAAATTTATCGCTCATAAAGCAATTCACGCAAGTACACACAGTCTTTTCTTTTCTAAAGACATTTCTCAAAAATATGGAAATCGACTGGCAATTCGAGTTCTCGCCGGAAATGACTACAGTAACTATCAAGAAACATTTTCAGATTTGAGAGGTTCCTTAATTAGCATAGACACGGAAAGTAATCATGACCTAATAAAAGTACAATATATCCTAAAAATTCAGTATCATGGAGAATCTTGCGGAGCTGAAAACGGAATCACCTATTTTTTTGTGAAGGACAATTATGAATTGACTCATATTGCAGATTTAAGTTCTACAGGTGATGGCGGCTTTTCTGAATCAGAAACCTTTACTTTTGGGGTTAATGAAGATAACGGACACACCATTATTATCTTCACTCAAGAAGATACAGAAATTATTGACCATAACACGCATTGGCAAGAATCAAAGAGAATGACTAGAGAGTTTGCATGGGATGGCACGAAATTAGTACCTGAATTCTCTAATAAGTTTTACAGACCCGAAAAATCAAATTAATGAAAATTGCTTCCAGCATACCATACCTTTTACTATTTATTGTAGGAACTTGGTTTTCTACAGCACAAAACGACCAATTACGTGCATATACTCTCAAAGATGACTTGCCACAATCACAAGTAAATACTATTTCACAAGATGCCATGGGCTATTTATGGATAGGAACACAAGGTGGTGGAATTGCTCGTTTTGACGGAAAAACTTTTACCGTTTGGAATGAAAAAAATGGATTGGGTTCCAACTATATTCACGCACTTGCTTTTCACAAAAATGTATTGTTGGTTGGAACACGTCAAGGACTTTCGGTACGTGTAAAAAATAGCTTTGACAAGTTTAAAGCGCCACGTGTTTATGATATTGAAATTGTTGGTAAAGATGCATATTTATCAACGCGAAAAGGAATTTATCAATACAATGTTATTGATGGCGTTCAAAAGCTGGAATGCAACGCTACACTAAATGCAACACAAATTAATGATATTCAATTTGACGGAACACATTACTGGATTGCCTCACGTCGTGGTTTATGGAAAACGGATCGTTTAAGTAAAGACGGAAAATTTCAAAAAGTATTTGACAGCGACTTTAAATCCATCGTGCGTTTTAAAGACCAAATTATTGCAGCTAGTTTTGTAGATGGCATTTATTCGTTCAACAATAGAGAGCAAGGTTTTAAAGAAGTTTCTGAAATTCGTCAAATCAATAGTATCGATTTGATCAATACAGACGAATTGTGGATCAATACGACAAATGCAGGCATCAAACGCATCAATCTAACTGATAATATTGCAGAAAAGTCCATTACTAAACGTAACGGATTGTCTGTGTATAATATTCGTACTGCCTTTAAAGATCGCCAAAATAATGTGTGGATTGGTTCTTCTGGTGGTGGATTGTTTAAGTATGAAAAAAATAACTTCAGACATTTTACCAAAAACAACGGTTTGGTTGCTAACAGAATTTATGCATTGCATTATTTAGACAAAGCATTATGGATTTCTACGGCAGAATCTGGCTTGTCCAAAATTGATTCTACGGGAATTCATCAAGAAAAAGAAACCAGCGTCTATCTGAATGAAAAAGTAAAAACTTTGACCAACGATAACGAAGGTAGAATTTGGGCAGGAACCGAAGGAAAAGGAATCTACATTTATCAAAAAAAGTTACGTGATACTATTTTATATGATAGCTTAGCCGTGGATTGGCAAGTTTATAAAACAGAACAGGTTGAAGATGTATACGAAGCAATGATTACCTCAGACATTGGTTTGCCTTCCGATTGGATTAGTAATATTAAAATTTACGGTTCACAAGTTTGGATTGCTACGTATGCTGATGGAATTGCGCGTTTTCAATACGATCATGAAAAGAAAAAAATATACAATCTCAAATCTTTTGGCAGCGATGAAGGGATCAAAGATTTAGGTATTCGCGACTTAGCGCGTGATGAAACAGGACGTGTTTGGTATGCTACAAGTAAAGGACATTTGGGCTATATCAAAAATGATGAAGTCACGCACTTAACACACAAACAAGTTACTGGAAGTGAAGTTACTATAGGAACCATTCGCTTTCACAATTACGATATGTATTTGGGTACATTTGGCAAAGGAATTTGGGTTTCTACCTTATCAAAAGATTTAAAATTTGAACAATTAAAAGGCAAGAAAGACCTGTATTCCGATAATATCTACCAACTAATTTTTGACGATAACGGTGTTCTTTGGGCAGGAAGTGAGCGCGGTGTAGATCAAATTACACTCGATAAAAAAAATGAAATTCAAAATGTCATTCACTACGGTCGCAATGATGGTTTCTCAGGTATTGAAACCTGCCACAATGCAACTACTAAGGATACAGAAGGAAACCTTTGGTTCGGAACTATTTATGGACTTACAAAATACAAACCTTCTGTTTCAGAGCAGCAAGCCTCAAAACCACTATTGCACTTTGAAGACATTGAAGTTTCCTATCAAAGTCTCGACTCTATTGACTTACTTGAATGGACAAATTCAGACAAGCAATTACAACTTACAGAAGACGAAAATGATTTAGCTTTTCAGTTCCGTTCGGTAGATTTGGACAATCCTGAAGCCATTGTATATCGTTACAAATTCGATGATAACAAATGGAGTCCGTGGAATCAAGAGAGCAAAATTACGTTTGGCGATTTGGATTATGGCGATCATACCTTCTTTGCTCAATCGCGCAATAAAGATTGGCTGGAAAGTGATCCGATCAGCTTTAAATTTCATGTCATTCAACCATTACTCAAAAAAACATGGTTTAAAAACTTACTTTGGACCATTCTCGGTGTAATCATTGCCTATTATATTTTCAATTACATCAAGCGTGTCAAAGCAAAAAACCAAGCGATTCGAGAACGTTTGCAATTGGAAAATCATTTGCTTTCATTAGAACAAAAAGCGTTGCGTTTACAGATGAATCCGCACTTTATATTCAATGTATTGAATGGTATCAAAGGAATGAGTAGAAACGACATCAATAAGATGGACAAAACCATCAATACCTTTGCAGTATTACTTCGTGAAACCTTGACAAATTCTAGAAAGGACACCATTTCTCTCGATCAAGAAATTAAAACCTTAAAAAATTATATCGAAGTTGAACGTTTGATGGCGAGCAGAGATTTTACGTACGATATTGAACTAAACTCTGATTTAGATCCAGAAGAAGTACTTATCCCGCCAATGTTGATTCAACCATTTGTAGAAAATGCCATTCGTCATGGAATCATGCCTTTGCAACGTGCTGGTGATTTAAAAATAATATTCAAAACAGACAATGACTTCCTATATGCAACGGTAACTGATAACGGAATTGGGATTCAGCAGTCAAAAAAGAACAAACCGAAAACGGATCATCAATCAATGGCATTACAAGTCACGAAAGAACGAATTGAATCGCTTGCAGGACGTAATACTTTAAAAATTGAAGATGTTTCTGAAAAAGATGCTACCTTAGCAGGAACGAAGATTTCATTTAAGATTCCTTTAGAAACAGATTATTAAATGTTGAATATCTCTAGAATCGTCATTACGAGGAAGCATGACGAAATAATCTGCATCTTAAGAACGAGATTGCCACGAATTTCTATAAAATTCTTGCAATGACGACGTTTCAAAATGTCAAAAAAAGAATAGTAGACTTTGAGAAAACATAAAATATAACATTAAATGCCTAATACCCAAAACTTAACAACCGTTATCGTTGATGATATTCCTGCTGCGTTAAACATGCTCAAAGGTGACATTGAACGTTTGCATCCTGAATTGAAAATTATTGGAACTGCTTCTAGTGTGGTAGAAACTGCAAAACTATTACGTAAAGAGCAGCCAGACATCTTATTTTTAGACATTATTTTAGGTGACGGATCAGGGTTTGATGTATTGGAAATCTTTCCGAATTTAACTTCCAAAATCATCTTTGTGACCGCCAGTGACGAGTTTGCCATTCGCGCATTTAAATTTGCTGCTATTGATTATGTATTGAAACCTTATTCTGAAGAAGAACTTTCTAATGCTATTAAAAAGGCAAAAGGACAGATTCACCCAAATAAAGAGCGTTTGGATATTTTAAAAGACACCTTAGCCGCGCCTAACGAAAAACCTACTAAAATATCATTACATACGTTAGACAAGATTATTATTGTAAGTATGGATGAAATTATTCGTTGCGAGTCGGATAGCAACAACACCATTTTCTATTTACAGGACGGACAGAAGATTTTTGTAACCAAAACATTGAAATACTTCTCCGACATGTTGAGTAATTATCAGTTTTTGCGTGTACATCAAAGCCACTTAGTCAATCTGCAATTTATCAAAGCATTTATCAAAACAGATGGTGGTTATTTATTATTAAAAGATAAAAGCACGGTTCCTGTTTCTGTTCGTAAAAAAGTGGAAGTGATGGATATTTTGAGTAGCATTCATAGGGAGTAGCTTCTACTTCGTTCAGCTATCTTTTTTGGTTTGCTTTGTGTTTAGACCGCTGACGCTTTTATATTGTTAGAGCGCTTTGCTCTTAGAACGCTAACGCTTATAGATATTAGAGCGCTTCGCTGTTGGACTTACTTAGATACGCAAACGTCACTTCGAGTGAATTTGTGCAACCAATTTGTATCGAGAAGTACTTTGAATCACATAAGCTTCTAAATAAAATCTTCCCGTATTGGGTAATGATTTTTCTTTTTTCACTCATATAGATATATACATTAAAAATATATCATCATGAAGAAAAAGAATTTAAAAAACTTACGATTAAAGAAACAAGTGATTTCAAAAATTGATCATCAAAACATTCTTGGAGGAATTCCAGGGAAACCACCTGCACAACCTATTGAACGAAAAACTAAATTTACACAATGTAGAGTCATATGTGCATCACATCCTAGAATATGTTAATACTTTAAAAAGCGAACTTTGGTTCGCTTTTCTTTTGACTTCTCTACATCATTTTACAGACAAAATCATACTTCTTATCGGTAACTCATAAAACCAAAGACTCAAATCTTAATTGTCTAATAAGAATTCATTATCTTCCAAAATATTAAAACCTTTTATTGATGAAATTAATAACTACGCTTCTATTTATTTGCGTAACCTCGTTCACCATTGCACAAAGTGAATATGAACCTACTGCTCTTGATCCGTACGGTAATAAAAATCCAAAAGCACCCAAACAATTGGATGATTTCAAACCTATGATCGGTATTTGCGATTGCGATTCGGAACGTAGAAACCCAGATGGAAGTTGGGCAAAAGCAGTAAAAATGACGTGGAAGTTCAACTATATTATGAACGGAATGGCAATTCAGGATCAGACTTTGAAAGCAGATGGAAAGCACTCAGGAAGCATCCGACAGTTTAACAAAGACAGTCTAAGTTGGTATGTGCATTACTACGCTTCCGCATCGCCTTCTCCAACTTTAGGTTCTTGGAAAGGAAAGAAAACAGACGATGAAAAAATTGTGTTATACAAACCTCAAAAAGCGCCCAATGGCATGGATGGTTTTTCTCGTTTAACCTTTTATGACATTAGCGACAAAGGTTATAAATGGATTAGCGAATGGGTAGATCCAAAAGAAACAGTAAACTTTCCTTCTTGGAGAATTTCATGTGTAAAACGCGAAGAGTGATACAAGTAACACACTTCTTTTGACACTGTCCAAAATTTTGTGTAAATGATATAGACGGGTTTAGCTCTATTTAGAGTTGAACCCTTTTTTCAAATATAGTTAAAAATTGATTTAATATTAATCCCCAATTGTGGATTGGT